>Ga0105356_10000572_pt1 | contig 34962 bp, 28 predicted proteins | sample GOMGulsemesocosm_3_FD_83502 | JGI IMG/M metagenome (GOLD analysis project Ga0105356, IMG submission 83502) | Methane-oxidizing microbial communities from mesocosms in the Gulf of Mexico - GOM9D Gulf of Mexico | ecosystem: Environmental > Aquatic > Marine > Cold seeps | place: Gulf of Mexico...
AAAGTGGACTATGCCGATCCAAAACTGGAGTCAGGCTTTATCTCAACTAGCCATATATTTTGAAGGGCGATTAGATAAAGTATTGGACATTTAATAACCTGACACAGAATTTTGAACACTCTCTACTAAATATGCTTTACACAACATTAAATCTTGGTTACCTTTTGGTATAGGTAATCATTTATATTGCAAAAGGAAGTGCAAAATGAACAAGCTTAACAAACTTTTTTCCACCCTAATGATTGTGCTGTTTTTCGAAACATTGATACTGTCTACTATATACAATACTTATATCGAAGCCCTCGTTATCGGTTTACCCGCAGTTCTAATTTCGCTATACATGTTGCGCTCCTTACCTAATGAAGCTATCACTCGGCATACCGTTGCCCTAGCTGCCATGGTTTTTGCCTGTCTTCATATTCATCAAACTAATGGCATGATTGAGGTTCATTTTGAATTATTTATCTTAATGGCATTTTTGATTACATTCAGTGATTGGAAAGTCTTTATATCTGCGGTCTCCTTGATCGCCGTCCACCATTTATCATTTTACTATTTCCAGAGTCAGGGCATGCCGATTTATGTATTCGATAATCAACGCTTCGCATTATCGACAGTTATAATTCACGCGACTTATGCCATCATTGAGGCCGGAGTTGCCGCCTTTATCGCGAAAATCCTCGCGGAAGACAGTGAAGTGGGCAATAAGTTATCTGCCATCACACAAGTTCTTACGGAGAATCCTAACGCGATAGATTTGAAAATGAGAACCCAGGCTGACGGAAGTACCGTTTTGATAGGATTCAATAATTTACTTTCTCTTCTCGATGAAGTAGTGGTCACTGTAAAAACACAAACATCATCGTTAACTAACAATGCAGATGGTTTGGTGGACGCCAAAGTCAGTTTAGAGAGTTCCTCTCAAGCCAATCAAGACGCGACAAATAGTATCGCGACGTCCTCTGAGGAGATGGCTGTCACAGTATATTCTATCGCCGAAGACACTGCCCATTTAAGCTCACAAATACAGTCCGCTAACAATTTGACTCACGATAGTAGTAAACATATTGAAAGCATTCGTGCGCAAAATGAAAGCTTACACCAATCCCTCAACAACACGAGTCAAGAAATTGGCGAGCTGGTCAACGCAAGTAGCGTGATTAGTTCAGTGCTATCCGATATCACTAGCATTGCTGATCAGACCAATTTATTAGCATTAAACGCGGCGATAGAAGCCGCTAGAGCTGGAGAACAGGGTCGGGGATTTGCGGTGGTTGCGGATGAAGTGCGTGCGCTGGCTAATCGTACTAAAGAGAGCACCGACAAGATTGGTAACACTCTAGGATTACTCATGACATACTCGGATAGTTCGACTGAATCGATGGCACAATGCATTAAATCAATTGAAAACATCACCGCTGTCACTGTTATGGCTAGTGAAAAGATTGCACAGGCTTCAAAAATTGTAGAAAGCTCAAACATTATTGCCATTAACGTCGCGGCTTCCGTAGAAGAGCAATCAGCGACAACCAGTGAGATTGCCAAAAGTTCAGAGAGTCTAAGACACACAGTGCTGTCTGATATCAATAATTTACATGCAGTTTCGCAAGAAGCGGATAGAATAAAACTCACCGCTCACTCAATGGATAAAAGTATTGCCTGCTTCAATTAATCGCGTTAAACCATTTCATATCGTCATGTTGGCGAGTTGGCTTAGCCTAACAATTCTCGCGGCTGTATTTTTTATTATGCCGCGATTGGCGGATTTCGACCCAGACAACCGCCTGCTCAACCTCCCCCAACGTCAGATATTGAAGCAGATACAATCGCTGCCATCATTGCGCCAACAAAATTTGGCTAATACTATTATTCACTTCACATCCAAAGGCTGTGATTGCACTCAGTTTAGTGATGAGCATAAACAACAGATAGATACCCAAGGAATAAAGGATAGCTTTAGGGTTATTAATATTGAGCTAGCGCCGGGGGCGATAATCCCATCAACACCAGCAATACTTATCGTCGACAAGCTTGGTGAGTTAATGTATCTGGGCCCGTATTCAAAAGGGTTATCGTGTTCAAAGACGGCTGGTTACGTTGAACTTGTCATGAACAACTATCAACAAGGGTTCAATACACGATTGGTTGTGTCTCAGGCACAGGGATGCTATTGCCACGTGTAGTACCAATCTCTTTTGAAGAGGGATCATGTTAGGCGAAGGATAAATGGCTAAAAGCAAGGTGCTTGATTGATATGGGTAATGTCGAGATTAGGGCAATGCATGGAGTAAATGGCCGACCAATAAGATAGCCAGCGATTAGTCAATCAAGCACCTTGTTCTAGTTTGTTCTCTCTGAGCACAACAAGAGCACATATTATAACGTCCCTTTAAGATAGTGTTAACGACTGATACTTTTCGCTAAGCTGGGCGAGTGATAAAGGACGGTCAAAGTAGTAACCTTGAATTAAATCGCAGTTATAGCGTTTGAGTCGTTGATACTGTTCTTGTGTTTCCACCCCTTCTGCCACTACCGTCAAATCATAAAACTGGCCAATGGCAATGATAGTTTTGACCAAAGATTCACTTTGACTATTGATTAAGAATTTGTCAATAAACGAGCGGTCAATTTTAATTTCATTGATAGGTAAATCACTCAAGTAACTTAATGATGAATAGCCACTGCCAAAGTCGTCAAGTGATAGTTTAAAGCCAAAAACTTTTAGTGCATCTAACACCGGACCCACCTTATTTAAATCAGAAATCAGCACATTTTCGGTTATTTCTAGCATAACTAGCTTCGCCGCAAAGCCAACATTTTGTGACGCTGACATGATATGCTCAACAAAAAGTGGCTCGATGAGCTGTTTAGGCGAGATATTAATCGACAGTTGCAACTCACCGTTAAACTCAAGATTAAATTTCGCGACATCAAATAATGCCTTCTCAATTACAAATTGTCCGATATTAGGAATAATACCGATCGCTTCGGCTTTTTTAATAAATTCATCTGGCGGTACACTACCTAAGATTGCATTGTTCCAGCGAATCAACGCCTCGACGCCGATTATTTGCTTTGTAACTACACTAATTTGTGGTTGATAAACAATGGTGAACTCTTGGGCCGTCAGCGCTAAACGTAACTGTTCCTCAATTACAAACTCGCGTTGTACCTGCTGATCAATCATTTTATCGAAAAACATCGCTCGACCTTTTTGAATAGATTTAGACTTGTATAATACGATATCGGCTTTACTAATGAGATCCTCTGCGACATCGCCATCATCGGGGTACATCGCAACGCCAACACTACAACTCGAGTAAATAAACTTACCTTGCACTAAAAATTGTTGCTTGAATATATCTTGAATAATAGCGACTTTTTGATGTGCCTGTTGCAAATCATCAAGGTTTGGAAAGCAAAAAACAAACTCATCGCCGCCAAAACGCGCGACACTGTCCAGCCCGACTAAGATCTTGCTAAATTCCTCGCCAACCAATTCGAGCAACCTATCACCAACCGAATGGCCATGTAGATCGTTGGTGTTCTTAAAATCATCCAAATCTAAAACACCACCGCCAACTGTTTACGGTGACGCTTGGATAACTCGATGCCTTGCGATATTGCCTGATCGAGTAACATTCTATTGGGCAATTTGGTGAGCGAATCATGCACTGCCGCATATTGTGATAATTCACGAAGCCGATTGAGCGCCCTAAAAATCACTATCAATTTTTTGCTCATAGCGGGTGAAACGTTTCGACAAATACGTCGAAAGCAACAACGATAGGGTAATAAAAAATAGCGTTACAAAGAGACTAAGTCCTAACAATATAGAGAGCTGACGTCGATGCTGCTGTTTAATTCGTAGCGTGCGTGTTACCAGATACTCTTGGGACTCACTCTTATAGAAACCTGTACCAATCACCCATTGCCATTGGGAAAAACCGCTAATGAACGATATTTTTTGCTCAAGGTTTTCCACATCAGTTGTTAGTGAGCTTAAATAAGCATGATAGCCTTCACCTTGCTTCGCTATCTTAGTCATTTGAGCTGCTATTTGTCCCAGCCGCTGATTATCACCGCTATACAAATTTGTGCTCTGAAGATCTTCCCGATAATGTGACAATACATTGCCCTGATAATCGAACAAGAAAAAATAGTCATCACGACCATAGGTAATGGTTGAAATACGACTAATCCGTCGCTGCTTAATATCACTTTCAACATCGGCTATGTATTCACCGGTACCGATAAACCAGTCATATGGTTTGAAATACTTACCAAAGCCGATTTTCTCATATTCGTTACTCTTATCTTCAGGCTTAACGAACCACCAGTGATAAAATGACTCACCACGTTCTTTGACTAACGCCCCCAAATCACGGACGATATATTGACCACGGCTATCCGTTAAATCGCTCTGTATACTCCCTTCCATCTCAGGCAATAACGGATGCATCACGCTTAGCCCGTCAGTTTTATAAATAAAGAAATAGCCACGGCCGTCGTTAAAACGTACATTTCTAAGCGCATTTACTATTAGCTCAGTCACTTCCTGCCCTGACTTATCTGGGTTTTTTTGATAGATCGCCGCCGCCACGGTATAGGCCTGTTTTACATGATCTCTAATATCATTTTTCAGTAGTGTTTTCGAGCTACTTTGCTCATAGGTTATTTGCTGTACCAGCTGTTTTACCTGCGCTTTAACTCGTTATTTTTTTGATTCAATAAAGTTGTCTTGCAGGCTTCTAATATCATTAGCGAGTTGAATGTTGTTATGATTAATTACGTTAAATATGGCGAGGCAGGCAAACATAATCACTAGCATCGGTGGAATAATTTTAATTAATTGTAATAGCTTTTATCATGAACAATTTGCATGAGAGACTCAATGTAAAAGTAAGAACAATAACAATAACAATCAATCCTAGCGCCCCAGTAACGCAACGATAAGATTAGAGGTGGGGAAACTAACATCATACTCAGCTAATAAAACCAATTTAAACCCAATGGTTTTATTACAGTAAACAGCGCTAAGCTAACACTAACAATTAGCGCGTGCAATACACTAAACCACTAAATTAATACAACAAATCCATAACTGCCATTTTGTTTCATCGCTTGCGTTTAACGGGCTGACCTAAAGTACCATATGCTCACGGTCAACTATCTGAGAGTCTTAACACTCGAGTCGATTGAAAGGAACCTCAATGCTAAAGAAAATCTGTCTATCCCTGATGTTAACTAGTATCAGCTTAGCCGTGCACAGCATCCAATTTAGCTCGCTACAGAACTTTGGTGACAACCCAGGACAGCTCAGCGCGAGTTACTACACGCCGAGCTCGCAGCCAAGCTCTCTGGTGGTGTTATTACACGGCTGCGTGCAAGATGCACAGCAACTGGCCATTAACAGTGGCTTGTTAGGGTTGGTCCAAACTCATAATGTTGGATTACTACTGCCACAACAGCATGATAGCAACAACATTAAACGCTGCTTTAATTGGTTCTCCCCCGCAGATACTGACAAAGACAGCGGTGAGACACGTTCTATTATCAATATGATTAAGCACTATAAAAAACTATCCAAGGCGCAAAACGTCTATATCGTTGGGCTTTCTGCAGGCGGCGCGATGACCAGTAATCTATTGATTCATTATCCTCAATTATTTAGCGCTGGAGCGATCATCGCTGGGGTGCCCTATCCTTGTGCGAACAACTTGATTAAAGCGATTGCCTGTATGCGCTCAGGCCCTTCAGGATCGGTGAATAAATTACTCGATAGCATACCCAGCACGACGAACAAGTGGCCTCCGCTCTCTGTTTGGACAGGGCTGGACGATAAAATTGTCAGTCCCAATAATGCCTATGCCCTGGCCAAGCAATGGCAATTGTTGAGTGCCGCAGGCAAACCAAAGGTTTACGCAACTCACGAAGGTTACCGGATCACGATCTGGCCCGACTCACAACAACAAAGTCAGGTGCAACTCGTAGAAATTGAAAATTTCGGCCATGCCATCGCTATCGTGCCGCAGCAACATGGTGCAACCATTGCTCCCTTTATCCAGCCAGCACCGCTAAGCAGTGCGACTGAGCTATTCAAACTATGGCAGCTAAGTAGCAACACGTTAAAAAACAACAGATTAAATTAAAAGGTAGAGATACTACTATGGTGCTAATTATTTTTTACACTGTTTGGTATAGAGTTTATTTCAGTCACTTTAGTTTAAAACAACCTTAATAAATATAAGTATAAACGGGGAATATGATGAAAAATACCACCTGCAAAATAAGCTACCTCGCACTAGCAATCACCAGTGCGTTGGCGAGTCTATCGGTAACGGCGGCAGAGGAAGCGGCCAAGACTAATTCAGGTCTTGAGCGTATCGAAATCACGGCGCGCAAGAGCGTCGAAAGCCTGCAAGAAGTGCCCGTCGCTGTCACCTCAATCAGCGCAGACGAATTGGCTGAAAAAGGCATCCAAGTCATTACCGAGGTGCAACAGTTCTCACCCAATACTACACTGCAACGCAGTCGCGGAACTAATTCAACCATCACCGCCTTTATCCGCGGTGTTGGCCAACAAGATCCACTGTGGGGCTATGAAGCTGGCGTTGGTATCTATATCGATGATGTGTACATTGCCCGTCCGCAAGGCGCGGTACTCGATTTATTAGACATCGAACGGGTTGAAGTGTTACGCGGGCCGCAAGGAACGCTGTATGGTAAAAACACCATCGGCGGTGCCATAAAATATGTCACCAAAGAGATGTCAGGTGATAGCGAGTTTAACCTCCAAGGCACGCTCGGTAGCTACGGTCAAAAAGACCTCAAGTTTACCGGGCAAATTCCCTTAATTGAAGATAAATTGTACCTCGGCTTTGGGATCGCCAGCTTGCAACGAGACGGTTTCGGTGAGTTCCTACTCTCTGATTTAGCGAATCAAGATCAAGAAAACTACAACAAAGATGTCAGCGCGGCGCGTATTACGCTCGAATATCATGCCACCGACAATCTATTGTTCAGCCTAAATTGGGATAAGACCGAAGATAGCTCAAATTCGAAAGGTGGTTACCGCCTGTTGCCGAGTATCTTAACGACTGCGCCAGTTCCCGACAGTGTCTATGACTCTTATACAAGTATGCCAACCTGGAATAATGTTGAGCTTGAAGGATTTAGTTTTAAAGCCGACTGGCAAGTTGCGGATGATACGAGCCTTAAATATGTCTATTCGTCACGTGAAAGTTATTCTGCGACCAATATAGATTTTGATAACACACCATTACGTATCTTCGATGTACCGGCCGTCTATGATGACGAACAACAGACCCATGAGTTGCAGCTAAATTTCCACGGTGATGACCTTAAAATAGTGTCAGGATTGTATTATTATGACGGTGATTCCTGCGGCAAATTCGACGCAATTCTAGAAGTTTTAGGCAAATCAGCGTACGGCGTGCCTGGCTTAACCCGTGAAGTAAGTGGTTGTAGCCTATCAGAAAGCACCGCAGCCTATGCACAGTTAACCTATGATTTAAGTGAACAATGGTCGGTGACCGCAGGCGCACGTTATACCAAAGATAAGAAAGCGGCCTATGTTAACAACGGGCTCATCTTCGATACTGTTTATCCCTATTCGGGATGGGTACCCGGTTACACACGCCCTGAAGGCGAAATTGTGCCACAGGTATTAAACGACAAGCAGGATTGGTCGAAACTTACGCCGCGGGTCGGCATCGAATATCAGGCAGATGATGATCTGATGCTGTTCGCTAGCTACTCTCAAGGGTTTAAATCAGGTACTTTTAACCCGCGTGCAACCGGTCCTGAGCCAGCGGCTAATCCAGAGGGCGTTGACTCGATTGAACTCGGGATAAAGAGCGAGTGGCTAGATAACCGCTTACGCGCTAACGTCACGCTATTTTCATTAGATCACAAGGACCGCCAATACGTTGGTTTTGTGCAAAGTGACAATGCCAGTGAGCTCAACCAATTCCTGTCGAATATTGGCTCATCCGAGGCGACCGGACTTGAAGCGGAGCTCACCTATCTGGCGAGCGATGATTTAATGTTTAACCTAAGTTTTGGTTATATTGATTCAACCTTTAAGGAAGTATTAGAGCGTGATAAGGTCAGTGGTGAAGTATTCGATAAATCAGAGACTTTTACCATCTCTAATACGCCCAAATACACCATGAACTTAGGCGTGAATTACACCATCGAGTCAAATGTCGGTGACTTTATTATTAATGGTAGCTACTACTACCGTGATGATTATGCGCTATTTGAAGAGGCGAGCTTGCTGCGTCAAGAAGGTTATGGCATCGCCAACCTCAGCGTAAGCTGGTATAACATCGACGGTGACTGGAATGTTGGGTTGCACGTTAAAAACCTCACCGATGAAGATTATATGGTGGGTGGCTATCAATTTGTTGGCGTCAAAGAGGATGGTAGTTATGCACCCGGCCTCGGTGGCGATAACACCTTAATCGGTTATTACGGCGACCCACGTACCGTGTCGCTAACGGTGAGTTACCAATTCTAAACCAATTAACTGATTTATAAGTTAAACTAAACTTAAGCTGGCTCAGGCCAGCTTTTTCTATTGATGGTATTATATCAGGAGTGCTTCCGATGGCCAGTCCCAAAGTAATTATTGCCGATGACCACCCACTGTTTCGTACCGCCTTAAAACAGGCGATTATCGAATGTATTAGTGACGCCGCCACCATTGAAGCCGAAAACTTCTCACAATTGCTCGAAAAAATTGAGCAGCATGACAGCCTCGAACTGGTCTTTTTAGATCTGCATATGCCGGGTAATGATGGATTTACCGGACTTACTCAGTTGCAAAATCATTACCCAGACTTAGTGGTGATCATGGTATCGTCTGATGATCATAGCGCGACCATACAAAAAGCAATCAACTTTGGCGCCGCTGCATTCATTCCAAAATCGGCTGATTTAAGCACTATCGGCCTCGCCATCGATACCGTGCTCGAAGGCGATGTGTGGCTGCCCGACTATGTGTCAGAACAAGCGGATCAACAAACCATAAGCCAGCATCAAACATTGGCTAAACAATTAGCACTGCTCACCCCACAGCAATATACCGTACTAACTCAAATTGCCGCTGGCCGGCTCAATAAACAAATCGCCTATGATCTCGACATCAAAGAGACTACTGTTAAGAAACACGTGTCAGCGATCTTAGAGAAATTAGAGGTCAACAATCGTACCCTCGCCGGTTTGGCCTATCAACAACTGATGTTAGCACCGCCACAAAATCACGAAACTGCCTAATCAGTTCAACAGCTGGCGGATCATTCGCTTAAGCGCCAGCGCCTTAACAGGTTTACCTAGGAACAAGAACTTCGCCGAGCTAGTGTGCGCACGTACGTGCTCTGACGGATCGGCTGAACAAATCACACAGGGAATATCCAATTGCTGCTCAGCCAGTAACTCGCTTGTCACATCCACTCCATTGCAATCATTATCAAGGTGATAATCGGCGATAATGAGTCTAAGATCAACATCACAGCGCTTAAGCTGCTGTAGAGCGCCGCGCTTATCTTTGGCGCTCAGCACTTCACAACCCCATAATCGCAGCTGCGAGCTCATCGCCATCAGCGACAGTGCATCATTATCGATCACTAGTACGCAATCCGGACTCAACCCATCGACCTTAGATTCATCACTGTCTAAGGTCGACACATCAGTTGCCACTATCTGCGACGGTGCAACTGGCAGCGCCAGACTAAAACAGGTTCCCTTGCCAACCGTAGAGCGAAGCGAGATGGTGAGGCCTAATAAACTGGCAATGCGTTCGGAGATTGCCAGCCCTAATCCTAACCCTGGCACATCTCTATTTTGTTCAAGACGCTCAAATTCTTCGAATATTTTGAATTGCATGTCACTGGTGATTCCGGGTCCATTGTCCCATACCTCTATGACCAGCGAATGTCCGCGCCGGCGTACCCCCAACAATATTTTGCTACGTTTGTTAGGTCGCGAATGCTTGTCATTACAATAGTGCACCGCATTTGATAAGAAATTTTGTAATACCCGTCGCAACATTTGTTTATCACTGCTAACCCAAAGCGTTGTGCGAGGATAGCTAAAAGCAATACCTTCTTGCTCCGCCAGCAATTGAAACTCATTGTTGAGCGGCGTGAGTAATTCATCGATGGCAAAATCTTGCATCGTTACCGACTGTGAGCCGCCGTCAAGTTTAGAGATTTCCACCAAGTCAGAAAGCAGTGCTTCGACCACATTCACTGAATCGCCAATATGATTCGCTAGCTTTGACAATTCAGGGCTATCCACTTTATTTTTAAGCATCGATGTAAATAACGACAATGCATTAAACGGCTGCATTAAGTCATGACTGGCGGCAGCGAGAAACCGCGTTTTACTCGAGTCTGCAGCCTTCGCTTGCGCCATCGCCAACTCGAGCTCTTTGGTGCGTTGCGTGACTCGTTTCTCTAGGGTTTCGTTGGCGCGTTGTAGCGCCTTTTTATTTTCAATATGTTCGGTAATGTCACTAAAGGTACTGACAAAACCACCGCCGGGCATTGGCTGACCTCTAATTTCCAACACCAATCCATTAGGCATACTGCGCTGGAAGTGATGGCTATTACCCGCGCGCATATGAGCAAGTCGCCGCTCAACCAAGGCGTGAGGTTCCTCGCCAACAATCACCCCCTTTTTGATATTAAACGCCAGTAGCAGCGCCACTGGCTTGCCAACTGTCACCAATCCTTCCGGATAGTCGAGCAAGTCGATATAGCGCTGATTCCAGGCCACCAATCGCATGTCCACATCCACCACACTGATCCCCTGCTCAATGTTCTCGACGCCCGATTGCAGCAGTTCACGGTTAAAGCGAAACATTTGATTGGCTTCATCGACGATACTCACCACATCTTCTAGTGGCATTTGCTGCGATGTTGAAGCAGCCTTCATTACCATGCGCGTAGAGGCTGAGCCTAAGACAGCAGAGAGCTGCAATCGAGTATATTCAATCGCCTGTTCAATGCTCATCTCCCCTTTGTTATCGGTCATGGAACTTAGACGTTCGGCGGTTGTTGTATCGGTAAATCGCTGTAGCAAATTCACTAGATCAGCCACCGTCAATTGACGTTCGAATTGACTCAGGCTTTTATTGACAAAAAGTTCAGCTTGCAACTTTTCACCGACGCTGCGCCGGCTTAGTACTGATATCCCGACATAAAACGCGCTGTTAACGGCGAGGCTATAAAACACTCCATGACTCACCGCGTCACCAAAATTAAATCCGAATAACGCCGTAGGTACTAACCACGCTATGCCAAATGGCCCAGTAGTGAGCCAGCTTAAATCCGGCAGCACAGCCGGAATTAATAAGATATAGGTCCACATGATTGTGCCGGCGATGAGGCCTAATAACGCTCCGTTGGCATTGCCCCTTCGCCAATACAGCGCGCCTAACATCGCTGGTGCAAACTGAGACAGCAACACAAACGACAATAGTCCAATACTCGCAAGATGACTTTGTTGGGTAATTATCCGTTCAAACGCAAAGGCCAGCAGCAAGATAACCGCGATGGCGCCGCGGCGAAGATCGAGCAATAATGAACTCATTAACGGCGCCTGCCCCGGTTCAAAACGGCGTAATTTGAGCATCAATGGCGTAATGATCTCAGTCGAAATCATCAGACTTAACACAATTGCCGATACTATCACCATGCTCGTCGCGGCTGCTAAACCACCGATATAAACCACAATGCCGAGCCAAGCTTGCTGGTAATAAAGCGGTAGCGTTAACACATAGATGTCAGCCTCGACACTACCGCCAGGAAAGGTGAGTTGCCCGGCAATAGCTATCGGTAATACAAACACATTAATCAGTAACAGATAGCCAGGATAGAGCCAGCGCGCACTCTTTAGCTCTTGTTGATGGTGATTCTCTATCATCATCAAATGAAACTGCTGCGGTAAAATAAACACCGTAATCGCGCCAAGCACCGCTTGCGCAAACGCGAGATAGCTTGAGTCAGTGGCCGCGTAGGTGATATGTGTTTGTTGCTTGGCCAGCAAGTCGCCAAAACCATCGAAGACATAGAAGGTGGCAAAAATCCCCACCGCGCTGAGCGCAAACAGTTTGATAATCGAACTAGCTGCTAAAGCGAGTACCAACCCTTGGTTCTGCTTGTTGGCGGCGATTTGGCGGGTACCAAAGAAGATACTGAAGATGATTAGTACCAATGTCACCACAAATGCGGTGCTTATGCCCGTCTGATATGTTCCGGTGAGTAAATCAAAGCTAACGCTAATCGCCCGTAACTGTAGGGCTATATAAGGTACGAGGCCGATTAACACGACCAAAGCAACCGCGGCGGCCACCTTACCCGAACGGTCATAACGAAACGCAATGAAATCAGCAATCGAGGTCAGGTTCTGCTGTTTAATGATGGTAAGAATTTTGACCAACATCGGCCATGCAAGCACCATGGTGAGAATGGTACCGATGTAAATTGGCGCTATCCAGGTACCCGTTGTCGCGGCCTGTCCAACCGTGCCATAAAATGCCCACGAGGTGCAGCTAACCCCAAGCGTCAGACTATAAACAACCGGACGGCTGCTCCAATGCGTTAGCGGTTGGTTCTGTCCCCAATAAGCGATAACAAATAGCAACGCTAAATAAGCGATGGATACCCCTGTGATGAGCCAGGTGTCTAAAGAAAGCCAAGCTAACAATAAAGATCCCTCGGTCGTCATTGAATCAATTAAAGTTATCAGCATATCACGAGCCTGCGACCAAAGTAGTGCACTAAGGTAGTAGTTAATTGCGACCGTGCTTGCGGTAACCTGATTTTAGAATCAGCCACACAGAAGTTATCATCAATGAAGATAAATAATAAGTACATTGTCGAAGTCATCGTGTTTTTTAGCTACATGTTATTTGCGATGGCTTGGGTGGGCGGCGCGGCCAGTATGGAGCAAATAATGTTGGCGATGCAGATTGACAGTTTAGCGTCGGCTAGCCTGATCAGCGGCGCTGTCACGTTAGCTAAAATTGTCGGTACATTTGGCGCGGCCTGGATTGCGATAAAGTTTGGAATTAAATATGCGTTCTTTATTGCAAGCTTACTGATTATTATCGGTATTCTGACGCCGCTATCGCCAAACTACGAGCTGTTATTGGTCAGTCGATTTATGATGGGACTTGGCGGCGCGTTTATGATTGTCTATTTTAACCCCATTGTAATGCAGTGGTTTGACGTCCATCAGCGACCAGTAGTCAATGGTCTAAACGCTGTGGCGTTTAACGTGGGCACCGCGATTATCCTATGGTTTATGAGTGATATTAATGCACTGACCGGTGGCTGGAAGGCATCATTAGTCGCTTTTTCGTTGCTCAGTATCCTTATCACCCTATTGTGGCTATTAGTACGCTTTGAACCGCAGAGCACACTCAATAACATGGCACAACAGGCGCATCACAATTACAGTTATCGTGATGGCCTTAAAGACAAGTTTAACTGGATTTATGGCCTAACCTATTCTGGCCTACTGACCTTCTATATTTGTCTATTCACCTTCTACCCAAAAGCTGGGATCAGCGAGAGTAAGTGGGTGATCGGCTTTGGTATTATCGGCACCCTCGCCGGTATCGTTTATAGTAAGAGAGTTGCCAAACGCGTGCCGGTAATTCGATTTTCTGGTTTAATGATTATACTAACCATTATCGGTTTATCTTTTAGCACCCTGCCATGGCTTGTGACCTTGTCAGCCGTGTTACTTGGTTTCTTTATTTTCTTTCCAGTAACTGCGCTTGTGTCCATCCCACATGAGCTAGAAAATATGACACCACAACGTATCACCGTGGTATTTAGTTTGTTTTATTGTATTAGTTATCTCATTTCCACCGCGATTTTATGGTTGTTCGGCCGTCTTGTCGATATTAACGGCGGCAATTATACCCCCTCGTTAATCATGATCGCCGTGGTGAGTAGCACATTTTTTATTGGCAGTTTCTTTCTCCCTGAAACCGCTAAACTAACGAAGGAGTAATTATGCGCGGCGTTGTATCTGACAAACTCAAGGATTTTTTGGCCCAGGTTGCTATCGGCCTGCAAGATGCCAATGCGCAAGGGGCGATAATTACCCCTGAGCTCACTCGAACGAACCTTGAAAAACTCTCTGCATTTTTACCTGATGGTCCACCTGTGACCCTGATAAACGATAGCCAGCTTAGCGCGCCCGGGCGAAATATTAAAGTCAGGATTTATCACCCTGCGCCCGACAAACCGTTGCCCGTGTTATTACACTTTCATGGCGGTGGCCATATGTGTGGCAGTATCGAGCTCTACGATCCAATCAGCCGGGAGCTGGCGGCGCGCAACCAAGTGATCGTCATAACTGTCGACTACCGGCTAAGTCCAGAGTATCCTTATCCGTGTGGACTCGATGACTGTGAGTATACATTACATCATTATCAGGCATTGCTTCAAAGTTTAGATTTAGCCTTTGGCGAGGAGTTATTGATTGCGGGGGACAGTGCAGGTGGCGCGATCTGTACTAGTTTAGTGATGAATAATCTCAGGCAACCACGAGTGACTATCGACAAGCAAGTGTTAATTTACCCTAGCGTCGATTACACCCTGACTCAGCCTTCGATTACTGAGAATGGGCAAGGTTTTTTGTTAGAAGCGGCTAAAATCCAATGGTACTTTAACGCGTATTTTGGGACAAAAACCACTGATACAGCGCTCATTCGTGCGGCGTCGCCTCTGCTCGGTCCATTTAGCGAAAACATGCCAGCGACACTTATTATCACCGCTGGCTGCGACCCCCTAAGAGATGAAGGCAACGCTTACGCCAAGGCACTGAGTGAGGCGAACGCCAACGTGACTCATCATCAACTGGACGGGATGGTGCACGCCTATATGTTATTACACAGCTTGGTCGAAACAGAATGCGAACAAACTTATCAGTTAATTGAACAGTTCATCGCACCCGATTAAGCTATTGTGCGGTCCACGCACCGTCCATAGGTAACGCAGAACCGGTGATACTGCGCGCGCCATTGCTGCATAAAAACAGAATGAATTCACCTATTTGGCGAGGATCAGCCATCTCTGGTAATGGTTGTTTTGCGGTTACTAGTTTATATTGCGCCTCTTCAAAACTTGCTCCTTGCTCATCGGCTATCAGCTGAATTTGATTGCTAATTAGGGGCGTATCCACCCAGCCGGGGCAAATTGAGTTTGCGGTAATGCCCTGCTCTGCACATTCGAGCGCAATCACTTTAGTTAATCCGACGATGCCATGCTTAGCAGCACAATAGGCCGACTTATTCTTAGAGCCAACTAAACCATGCACCGAGGCGATGTTAATAATACGGCCCCAATTATTTCTCTGCATGCCTGGTAACGCGTGTTGAATGGTATGAAAGGCGGCCGTGAGATTGATCGCGATAATATCATTCCATTTGTTAATCGGAAAATTTAACGCAGATTCAGTATGTTGAATACCGGCATTGTTGACCAAGATATCGATACTACCAAATTTTGTTATGGCTTGAGCCATAAAATCATCAATCGCTTGGGGATCACGTAAATCCGCATTGCTAAACATCACCTTAATATTATAGTCGGCACCAAATTGTGTAGCCAATGCCTGACCATCCTCATCACTCATCAATCCATGGAGCACTAAATCACATTTATTTTCGGCCAACACATGGGCTGCGGCAAGTCCAATACCACTCGTGGATCCTGTAATTAGTGCGGTTTTATTGTTTAGCATCATAATTCCTTATTAAAAATATATTGATCAATCTTCACTATAGATTAAACCATGTTAGTGCCAAATGACCTAGCACCTTAGTAGCATCAATAGTTGTGAAAAAATCAAGGGCAATCACGCTAAAATAATCAAAATAAATCGGTAGAAATCACTGTCAAAAAACCCATCGCAATGGTACCTTGTTTGTCGATTTTGCCATACCAGTCGTTATGGTTAAACAACACACTAAATACTATATATAGTGTTCTATTCAATTTATAAACACTAAAATAGCTGCTATACTCGTGATATTCACTACCGTTTTAGTTAATGAAATAGCTAGCAAGCACCACAGAATTTTTTGGGATGAAAAATGACTTATTCAACGTTCAATCAACATAAAAACAACCCATTGCTTGAGCCAATGTTTTTGGGCAATTCAGTAAACGTTTCACGCTTTGATCAGCAAAAACTACCTATTTTTGAAAAGTTAATTGAAAAGCAAATTTCATTTTTCTGGCGTCCCGAAGAAGTTGATATCTCAAAAGATCGCATGGATTGGCAAAAGCTGACCGACAGTGAACGTCACATCTTTATCAGTAACTTAAAATATCAAACACTGCTCGATTCTATCGCCGCGCGCAGCGTCAATGTGACGTTACTACCTATCGTTTCTTTACCGGAGGTAGAGACTTGGGTTGAAACATGGGGTTTTTATGAAACCATTCATTCTCGCTCTTATACCCATATCCTACGTAATTTATTTAGCGATCCAAGTGAAGTATTCGATGATATTTTAATTAACGAAAACATCCTAAAGCGCGCCAGTAGCATTGCGGTTTATTTTGATGATGTGATCCTAACCACGCAGTTACTGCAATCACAAGGTGAAGGCACTTACGATGTTGAAGGCCGCAGCATCGAAGTCAGTAAGCGTAAATTAAAAGAGCGATTATTCTTATGTATCTGTTCTGTTAACGCGCTAGAAGCCATTCGTTTCTATGTTAGCTTTGCCTGCTCATTCGCTTTTGCAGAACGCGAATTACTCGAAGGGAACTCAAAAATCATTAAGTTGATTGCTCGCGATGAAGCGGTGCACCTAACGGGAACTCAGCACATCTTAAATCTTTGGGCTGAAGGTAAAGACGATCCTGAGATGAAAGAAATCAGCGAACAGTTCAAAGATCAAGGCTTGCAGGTATTCCTAGATGTTGTGGACCAAGAAAAAGAATGGGCCGATTACCTGTTCAAAGACGGGTCGATGATAGGTCTTAACGCTGAAATACTCAAACAGTACATCGAGTATATTTCTAACCAGCGTTTAATCGCCATCGGCCACAAACCGCCATTCGCCACCATTACTAATCCACTACCATGGATTAATTCTTATTTAGTGAGCGACAATGTACAGGTTGCGCCACAAGAGAGTGAGATTTCATCTTACCTCGTTGGCCAAATCGATAGTGAATTAGATAACGATGAGTTTGACGACTTCGACTTATAATAACCATGTGGCGATGGCGTAAACTGTCGTCAATCAAAAGAGCAATGATGAAAGCGATAACCTATAACAATGTATTGTGTGACGAAAAATACCCGGCTAGCGATGATCGCACTACGCTCGAGTATCTCGAATCACAAGGCATCAAAGTTAACTATCATTGCCGTGACGGTACCTGTGGCGCGTGTCGTTGTAAATTAAATAACGGGACGGTGATCTATACCATCGAACCACTTGCCTATATTCGTGATGGCGAAATGCTGCCATGTTGCTCCCGTCCAACCTCAGACCTCGACATCTCGAGTAAGTACTAGTTCGCATTAATAGATCACTTTATGGTTACCCCATTACCTCAGGGAATATCGACCACCAACTTTCTGATTATTCGTTTAAATGAGCCAAATGACCAAGGAAGTGATTTTTTAGGGTCACTCATTGCTGCGATATTGGCCGATTAATCACTAAATTGTGATCATTTATTGATAGATACACCGATTAATTCTAAACTCAGGGCTATAAACGCATTATTTTATCAATTGGCTTATACCAATTTATTATGTTTAGGGAAGATCACATCGATGGCGCTTATTAAAAATTCCGTTATGCTGGCCAGTAATATGACTGCACCTAATCCATTTGATGCACTCGAAAATGTCGTTGCCATCGGCGGTGGTCATGGCTTAGGCCGCGTACTGTCAGCCCTTAATCATCTCGAAGGACGCCTCACGGGCATTGTCACCACCACTGATAATGGCGGGTCGACTGGACGCCTGCGCGAAACAGAAAATTGTATTGCGTGGGGCGATTTACGCAATTGCATTCATCAAGTCGTCACCCAGCCAACCATTGCCAGCCTGATGTTTGAATATCGCTTTGGTGGTGAAGGTGAACTGAGCCAACACAACCTTGGTAACCTAATGTTGTTAGCGCTCGATAAAATGAGTGTGCGTCCGCTCGATGCGATAAACCTAATTAGAGAGATGTTGCATGTGAAGAGTCATATAGTGCCGATGTCTGAGCATCCGACTCACCTCGTCGCCCATGGTCGCAATGATGAGCGAGTGTTTGGCGAAATCAGCGTCGATAAGATGACCAGTATGCCAAAATGTCTACATCTTGAGCCTGATGTGCCAGCTACGCCAGAGGCTATTGTGGCAATTAATAAAGCACAGCTCATCTTAATCGGTCCAGGCAGCTTCTTAACCAGCTTAATGCCGCCACTGTTGCTCCCTGAATTACGTGATGCCATCACTAAGAGCCAAGCCAAGAAAATATTTATCGCCAACTTGATTAAAGAAGATGGTCCTGCGGGTAACGCATCGAAAAATGAGTTGCTGGAATGGACGAGGCAGGCGACAAAATTGGCAGTACCCGATGCAATTTTAGTTCATAGTCCGAAAGAAAAGATCGTGGGTCCGTATCATTTTTGTGATATCGCCAGTACTACCTCTTGCTACCACCACCGTGAGAAATTACGCGCTGCGGTGACTACCACGTATAACAACTTAGTCGGTCATACTCAAATGATAGCCAGCAATAACTGATCAAGTTGTTCTCGATATGCTTGACGATAATTGACCAACGCTTGACCACTGAACATATTTGGTTGCCATAGCCAACATAGCGCTAGGTAATAGATCTTACAGCACTGTAGTTTATCAAGGGACAGCAATGTATCAACGCTGTGGCGATTATAGTGGGTCACTAATAACTCTCGTTGATGTGCATCTAACTTAAGTTCGACAATCACCGTTGCCAAGTCGATATAACGATCACCGCGGCTACAAAACTCCCAATCAATTATCACCTGATGTTGACTATCTTTTAGTAAATTGGTGGCATTCAAGTCACGATGGATCACGCTATCATCGACAAGTTCAAGCGCGCTTATTGCTTTTAACACCTGTTGATATCGCTGGAAATCAGCCTGATTTTTATCACCAAATCCTTGCCAATAATGGTCTAATATTTCGGCGCCATCTTGATGTTCTGCCAGCGGAGCAACCAGTTCGAGCTGATGTATACTAATCAGTTGTTGTGCTAACGTGATCAATAAATTATCGGTTAGCGGCGTGATATCGCTCCAGCGTTGACCGTCAAAATACTCACTGATCATTACACCATTATTGGGCTTATCGCCCCTCTGGCACCACGAGTTGAATGCTAACGGAGTATTCGAAGCAACGTAGTGAATCAAAGGTTTCGGGGCAATAGCTAAGCGATTCGCCGCTTGTTGCGCCGCAAATTCAAAATGACGTCGCGACTCAGTAGCTTCCTCACCAAATACCCTAAATAATATGCTACCGCCCTGATAGTCAACGCGATAGTTTTGATTGCACAAACCGACTTTAATCGGCGTCACCTGTGTTATCTCTTTATTATCGAAGTAGTCGAAGCTCGATATAATTTTAGCCGTTAGAGACATTAGGCCGCTTTAGCGTGCGTTTGATACACACTGCGCCACTTTAAGTAACCATAGACACACATCACGCAATAGAGCATAAAGAGGCCGGCGGTGAGATGGAATGATTTATTCAGGTACAAATAAATCGACGCGGCATCTATCACTATCCAATACAACCAGTTCTCCAATACCTTTTGCGTGACCATCCAGGTCGCAAACAATGCAAAGACAGTCGTGGTAGCGTCGAGGTAGGCAAAATCGGCATGCGTAAAGTTACTCATAAAGTAACCTAAGGTGATGGAAACTAACGTCAGCACACCGATAATCTTGATGTGGGTCGTTAAACGCCATGAACTAATCGTCATTTCCTTTTTCGCATTAGGAGGTAAACCATCATCCTGCGGTACATTAGGACGCTGCTGCCAGCTTCGCCAACCATAAACGGCCATCGCCAAATAATAGGCGTTGAGTAACGATTCCATCAGCAAGGCGCTCTGCCAAAATAGCACCACATAGATCATGGTGCTAAAAAACGCTGCCGGCCAGCACCAACGACTTTGCGCCATTGCTAGTATCAAATACGCCATCGCCAACGCGACCGCTGCTAACTCCCACAGGGAGCTAGCGAGCAGTTGGTTAAGTACCTGATTGAGAAAGTCGCTAATCATTATGCGGATCTAAATCAGCGTTGATGAACTTACATACAAAGATCATCTTGCCGTACCGCTCAAAGGAGTCCTTCATTTCCCGATTTAACACCGCCATCACTTCATCATAATCACCAAACACTTGTGTGCTCATGGTGTTACAACTGGTGCGTAATTTCGGATTTTCCACCAAGCGCTCGATGAAGTCTTTGATTGGCGGAATATATTGCTCATTTAATGGATAGTTACTTATCTCAATAGACAGTTTCATTACCAATTTACCTCGACGCTTAAATCAACAGTGCGTGGTGCGCCAAACTGCTCATAGTTATGTGATGCGTAGTAATCGCGCGGATCATTACCGAAATAGAAGCCACGTACTCCATATTGCTTATCAAATACGTTGTTGGCACTTAAGTTGACGCGCCAGTCAGTCGCTTGGTAGCCAGTGTTAAGATAGGTCAGAGCGTATGAATGTGATTGCTCATTGTGGCTATCAGAATAGTAGAATTGGTCCTTACCCATCAGCTCTACGGTAGCATAGAAGCCGTTGTCTGCGCGGTAATGCGCGCCAACATTAAACGTATACTTGGGTGCATGCGCCATCTGACGGTTATTCATGTCGGTGCCCGCACTCGCTTTTTCTGGCGAGACATAATCCTTAATCTTGGTTTTGAGATAGCCGACGGTGTAATAAAGCTCAATATTGTCATTGAATTGATAAGTTGTTTCAATCTCAAGTCCGTAGCCACGACTCGAACCGGCATTATCGATATAATCAACAAATTTAGTGCCACCACTACCATTTAAATAGGTAATTCCACTCTTTAATTGCGTGTTGTCACGGTAATGGTAAAACGCCGCCAATTTGAGGTTTAGATCATTATCAAGACTACGCCCTTTAACACCAAACTCGGTTGAATATAACGATTCAGGCTCAAACGAGCTATTAGCTAGCAGTAAGGCTTTGCGTTTCGCATCGATAATATCACCCGCTTCAGCCAGTGCGGCGCCATTGATACCACCAGCACGATCGCTGCGCGCAAAGGTTAGGTAAGTCATTGCTTGCTCGTTCACTTCATTAGTCAGTGAAATATTAAAGCCGTACAAGGTATCATCAGCGACCTCGCTAATCATCGCATTGTCATTATAATCAATATCATATTGACCAACACGCGCCCCTACGGTTAGCTCCGATTTATCAGACAACTGGTAGCCAATTTGTCCATAAATGGCACTGTCATTGTGTTCATTGACACTGACAAAGTCTTGACTCAACCACGTGTATTTACGCGTTAAATCGCTATCACGCAGATTAAAGTAAACACCAGCAACCCAAGACAACGCGCTGCCCTCTTTTGAAAGCAAACGTAAATCTACCGTATTTTGTTTACGCGCACGTTGGTATTGATCTGTCGCACTATAACCATCGGCCTCAGCCAAACACGGCCCTTGACTCACATCACAAGGATCAGGCTGATAATCAGGATCGTCGCTTAACCAACTGTATTGACCGTAAGCCCAATCTTCATCATAGCTATAAACGAGGTCGCTGCTTAACGAAGAGGCTGTTAACTCGATATTTAAGGCATCAAGACCGTCATAAACAGAGGTAACGCCAAACGCTTTCGTACGTTGTGTATCACGACCCGGCTGATCGGAATAGGTATCACGATTAAAATCAAGGCTAAAAGAATCATAACCGTTATCGTTATCGATATAATGCATCACGGCATCGAGGGTTAAATGCTCGCTCGCTTGTGCCTTAACTTTGAGCTTAACATTGCTCTCATCGATGTTATTGGTGTCATCAGCGCCCAAAAATAGGTTGTTGATATAACCATCGCTAACCTGCCTAACAGCAGATAAGCGAACATGCACATCATCATTGATACTAGCCCCGGTCGCAAAACCAGCACTCGCACTATTATAAGTACCAGCGCTTAACAAGAGGCGGCTTTCCTGATCGCTAGCTGCTGTGGTTGAGTCAAGCTTGAGTACACCCGCGATCGCATCGTTGCCGAAAGCAGTGCCTTGCGGGCCACGGTAAAGCGTCACTTGGTCAACATCAAATAATAAACCCGCGCCGCCAAGGCCCGAGTAGTTAATCCCATCAATAATTAAGCCCACCGATGGGTTAGTTGGGTCAACAAACTCACTACGCTGGCCAATACCACGGATTTGCACGAAGTTACCGCGACTGGCACCACTTGAAAAGTTAACGTTAGCCATTGCGCCCAACAGATTTTCGCTGTGCGTTGCATTGCGTGCCACGATTTCCTCGTTATCGATAACCGAGATGCTGCCTTGGGTCTTCATTAAATTTTGCTGCTTAAAATTTGAAGTAACTTCGATCACTTCATATTCTTTGGCGGCAGAGTCGCTATTGGCGAACGTGGGACTTGCTAATAGCACAAGCGTGATAAGTGATAACGCTGATTTCATGATGTTTTCCGTTTAAAATTTAAATTTACAACAGAAAGTGAGACAAAACTACTGGCTCACTTACTTTTTAATAGGGTGATTTTTCGCCGTCGGGGCGAGTCTTAAAGATACGCAAGATCCACATATATTGACTAATGTCTTTGGCAATCATATCTTCGACCAATTTATTGAGAAACAGCGCTTCATCGTCTTTAGAGCACCCCTTGGTACAATCGAGTGGCTGTTCTAACGTCAAGTCAAAGCGATGAGTGTGGCGATTATAGGCTACATATAAAGGCACGATAACGCCATTGGTCGCTACAGCAAGGCGGCTTAATACTGGTAGCGCCGCTTTTTTAGTATCAAAAAAACCAGCTAACTCAGACTTTTCGGGGCCATGATCTTCATCAGGTAAGTAGAATAGGTGCTTGCCCTCTTTGGCGCCTTTTATCATCACTCTCATACCACCTTCGCGCATGTATACGCGATCGCAAAATCGTGAACGCTGTTTAATCGACATCCAATTATAAACGGGTCCTTTGTGACGGTTAGCCATCGTCGCCAATCGGACGTCGCGAGCGAGCAGCGACATGCCACTAAATTCTAATCCCCAAAAATGCGGCGCAATGAAAATTGCTATTTTCCCGTCTTTTTCAATTTGTTCCAAATGGTGAAAATTGTGGACAGTGGCACGACTCTGAATATAGGCTTTAGACCGAAATACCAACTCCCCTTGCCCCAATAAACACATCATGGCGATTTCAAGATTTTCTCGGATCAATTTGTCGCGCTGACTCTGATCAAGCGATTGGAAGCACAACTTTAGGTTTTCGTTAATGATACGCACTGGTTTTTTGGCAATTCTATGAGCCAAAGCCGCCAAACGACAAGCGAACCAATCTCGGGCACCCGGTGGCACAAAGGCACAAACAGTGACAAGTAAAACCACCAGCCAAGCACCCCAGTGTTTTGGGTGGAGCCATGCCCATTCGAAAGGTTGCTTGAAGATATACTTGTCTAGACTACTCATCGCTTACTTTACTCTTTGTTTTTATTATTAGTTTTACGCTTAGCTCTAAAATAATGCTGATTATCATAAAATTCACTCTGCTCATTTTCAGGCCACCAGCCGGGGACCCCGAGCATAGGTAGGGGAAATAGATGACTATTGTCTTGCATTAACGCACTAAGGTTTACGGCAAGGATTGTATCAAGATATTGATATTTTTCTAGTAAATTTAATCGGAAGAATTCTTGTTCAACTTTTATATAGAGTGCCTTGCCCGTAAATCCGATATAGGGCGCTAGTGCCTTTTCGTAATTCGCATGACCGATAACCAGTGCATCGATATCCGTGCCCCAACGATGTCGAGCATCAACAAACACCTCTTGCCATTGATGATTTTGTAACTTATCGGCCAAATCAGGATCACAGTAAGGAATGAGCACGCCACATTCATCTAACAAGGTTAAGGCATCACGACACTTTGAGCGTTTGTGCTGACCATAAAGATCAATATGCTCGCAGTGTAAACGATTAATTTCTTTCTTAGTTTGTGGGAACAACAAGTAAATAAGGGCATTAAAAAAATCATGCCAATTAGCATCTCTTGTTGGTACTAACCCTTGTTGGTAGATACGCTGTTCATAATAAAGACCGTCACTAAGTAGTTGTGGCGTTTGTTCAATCAGGGTTAAGACTTGACCTTGTACATTGGTCACATCACTTGGCAACAACTGATTCAACTGCTGGCAACTCGGCCACGATGACCAAGTAGAACCTCTCAATAATTGTTTAATATCACGAAAAATATGAGAAATATTGTAAAAATCAGCTCGCCACTGTTGCATCACTTAGCTAAAACCATTATATCTAGATAAAGAACGTGTATTGTAACGACTTTTTTAGGTTATCCCTACACTTTTACACGCCTACTGTGGATACATAAATACATGATAAAAAAAATAACACTAATAATATCTGGCGCTATTTTATTACTCAGCAATAGCACCGCCTATAGTCAAGAGCAACTAACATCTTCCGATGCGCTAAAACCTTATCAAGCTACCTATAAACTCTTTCGAAAAGGGAGTGAATTAGGCGAAGGATACCGGGAACTAAGCAAAACTGACGCTGGTTACACCATAAAGTCGAGAAGTAAAATAAGCTGGCTATTTCTATCTGATAGTCGTAATGAGGTGAGTAAATTTGAAATAAACGATGGCCTACTGACGGCTAAGGATTATCATTTTGTACGAACGGGCACCGGCCGCGACCGCGAAGAGGTAATAACCTTCAGCCCTGAGCTCATCGAATCAACTTACAAGAGTAATACCAAGCAGATTAAGCCTATTCAATATCCGTACGACCCGCTACTTTATCAATTAGCACTACGCCAGGACCTAATCAATAATAAAGTACCATTGAGTTATCATCTCATTCGAAAAGGTAACGAAACACAATATACATTTCAGCGTGAAGGGCTAGAAATGATTAGTACTCCGTATGGGCGTATCGAAGCACTAAAAATAATTAGAACTCGTGACAAAGGGTCGTCGCGAAAAACCATCATCTGGGCGGCACCGAGCCTAAATTATGTGGTCGTTAGGATGACCCAATATAAAGACGGCTCGGAACAAGCCGACTTACAATTGAATTCATTGAATTTCTGAACAAACTAGAGGGTGCCATTCGTGGCACCAAAGATGAGCCTGCTTTCTCAGTTACTGGGGGGATATACCCGTGCTACTTGAAAATGCAGGTTTCACGCATTTTCAGTTGGCACGGGTATATATTCATGTACCTTCTCACCCAATTTAAACATCACGCACTGACCCGGAGCCATAATTTTCCAACATTCGTTATTGGTTAACGGTCTGGTGGCAATCACTGTCACCACATCGTTAGTCGTTGTTTCTTGCTTAAAATCGATCACTATATCGGTATCGATCAATGTTGCCTTGCCAAAGGGAGCACGACGCGTTATCCAGCTCAGGTTATTTGTACAATAGGCAATCACATAATCACCATTAGACAGCAATAAGTTGAATACACCAAGCGCCTTTAACTGATCACCTAGTGAACGTACAAAATCAAAAAGTAACTGCGTATCATCAGGCATACGTTCGAAACGCTGCGAGATATTATCAAGCATCCAACAAAACGCCAGTTCACTATCTGTTTGCCCAATCGGCTGAAAACGCTTGGTTTGCAATAGCTCTTTATAATCGCTTAGTTGTCCATTGTGGGCATAGCACCAGTTTTTCCCCCATAGCTCCCGCGTAAACGGATGCGTATTCTCCAGACAAACGCCACCACTATTCGCCTGACGAATATGACTGATCACCGCCTTGCTTTTAATGGGATAGTTTTTTATTAACTTCGCCACTTCGGACTCACAGCTCGGCAGTGGATCTTTAAACGAACGACAACCTTTGCCATCATAAAAAGTAATGCCCCAACCGTCTTTATGAGGTCCAGTCACTCCGCCCCGCTCAACCAGTCCAGTAAAGCTAAACACGATATCGGTCGGCACATTGGCACTCATGCCCAGTAATTCACACAATTTCACTCTTCCTTTTTGATCACAGCACAATGTTCACACTATGCTATGACTGATTTTAGTCATGATGCCCAGTAGCGCCATATTAATGGCTACAATTCTATCAGAACCTTATAATTTTGCGTGATATAGTATAAAAGATAGTTCAACTTTGAGAACAAGTCGTCTCATTACATTAGATAAGGGATTTGCATGTGGTTCTATTACTCTTCATCGCCCGTTTTCTCGCTGTATTTTTTAGCATCATTTAACTTAGCCTTTCTTATGGCGGATACCAATCCTGGTACCAATGCGGCGTGTTCTTTGTGCATCACTAAAAAAGTACTATAAGACAACAACGATGGCGATATTTGGTAATCGTTCACTCGGTGACTACGTAATATTTTTTCGCCAGCGACTCGATTAAACACCACCACGTCGATCCGGTTATGCACTAATAATTTAAATAATGTGTCATACTCGCCAATCGCCATTCTATTGGGATAATCTTTGAGTAAATCCTCCGCATTAGCCCAACCCGAGAGGTAGCCCACACGGTATTGATGTTCACTTAGTTTGTACGCCGATAAATCAACCTTTGGCTGGACTGAAAAAGCCACAAGATTCATTTTTGACAACGGCTCAGGTACCACCACAAGGTTCGGATACTTTGATACGATAGAAGCCACACGTACAAACTCGCCATCAACTACTCCGGTATTGGCTTCGATAATAGAACGCTTGTCGGGACGATAACGAAACTTAAGCTCAATGCCTAATGTCCCAAATGCCTCAACCAGTATTGCCAGCCCCCTTTCTACCTTCATCGTCTGGTGACTCTTTATCAATGGGCTATTGAGCACTAAAGTTTGCGCATTTATCGTTGTACAAATGACCAGCAAGATACAAATACTAATAATTCTAACTATCATTCTAAATACATTTTCATGTTGACTGTTGAGTAATCATCTTACTACAAAAGCGGACACAGAAATATGACGTCCTAGCCACTTTTCACCGCAGCCTACTTTTAACCCATTTTCATTAATACTGTGAGCTTGTTGTGCCAAAAGAAAAATTGTCGAGCAACGCCGTAGTCGTCAATTCTAATTACCACAAGTGGCCAGTTATTAGATGCTATTGGTTATTAGCACGGCAAACCTAGATTAAGTACAATACTTTTGTTCAATCGTTCTAAAGGTTAAGTTTATTCTTGCAGCGATGGGTTCTTTGGTTGGTGGCAATCGATGAAGCCAGTGTGTTTGAGTTGTGCCGCTCATCACGAGTAGGCTACCATTTTGCAGGTAAAGCGAGACGGTTTGTTGACTGGATTTATGTTTGAAAGAAAACTTACGCTCGCCGCCAAGGCTCAGTGATGCGATAGCACCATTTTTCTTAAGATCGCTCTCGCCATCACTGTGCCACGCCATGCCTTCGCTGCCACTGTGATAAAGGTTAATGAGGCAGGCATTATACGTTTCACCGCTTTCTCGCTGCACAATGGCTTTAAGTTCAAGTAGTAACGGTGTCCAAGGCAGTGCCACCTTGGTCACTCCAGAATACGTGTAATTATAAGGTGCGCTACCGTACCAAGCAATCTTACGGGGGGTTTGAATGCGCTGTCCGTTAATCATTGCCTGATCATGTTGCCAAGCAATCTCACCTAACAATTGATCAAAATAATCATTGGCCAGCGCCATCGAGATGACCGCACCATAATAATACACCGTGCCATCACGGTGTAATAAATTATGCGGCTGACCAGCCAGTGCAAACAAGTCCATGGTTAAGCTGATTGACTGCGTAAAAAGTCGAGCGCCCCAGTAATTGCGGCTACTTGCGCCGCAATACAGTTTTGATCATCTGCGCGCGGCGAATCAGGATAAACCTCAGTGGTGGTGCAATACGTGCTATCGGTCATGCCGGCGCAAAGCCCTAACGCTTTGGTGGCGTAGTTAATCACACCAAATTGCGCTAGCGATACGCCAATCAGCATGTCATTGTCATCAGCCGGCGCTATATGGGTCACTTGTTCGACGGCACCAATGACAGCGCGCTGGAACTCGCTTTGTGGCGCGAGGGTATCTCCGACTAAATAAAAACCATCTGGAATATTCCAGTTAGTATTAGTCACGCCATCACGCGCAGCTAGGGCTGGACGAAACTCGCTATTGTCGCTGTCGGTTGTTTCATGCAGGTCGACATGAGCAAATACTGGAGATTCTAATGATTGAATAAAGGCCATTAGTGCGGCTGATTCAGGCGCTGGGCTGTTGGCAACAAATGAGCGATTAGGATCGATTGCTAGCGGGTTCCAACGATTAATCGTTTCAAAACCCCAAGGACTAACGCAAGGCACCACGATCAAGTTAAAGTCAGCGTCATAGCGCGCAGCATGATCCTTGGCAAAGGCCAAGGCACCAAAGACACCGCTAGTTTCATAACCGTGAACACCACCTGTCACCAATAGAGTCGGTTTGTCGCTCTTCCAAGCGGCAGATTTAAACGCCAACAATGGATAGGTGTTACCCGTCTTGCCGATATCGCTATAATCTAAACTGCCATACTGTATCAGCTCAAGGGTTGCTTGCTCGGTAATTTGTTCAACCTTAGGCACTACCAGCGTGAAAAAAGAACGTTTGGTTTGCTGGGCGTCAAGCCATTGCTCTTTGTGCTCTTTTAGCCAAGGAGTGTTTGGATTACCTATAGAATAGTAGGGAGATGATGTCATGATTGCCGCCTTTAGCACGAAAAATTTTGCCAAGGATAAACGGCTCGCTCAATATAAGCAATCGATAAAAAAAACCGCGACATTAGGGTCTGTTGATCTTTTGCGCTTAATTTTTGTTCTTCTAGAGGTGTTTTGCGCAAGGCATGAGGATTGTGGCCTAGTTATTCCCGGCTTTGTCTCCTCGGCAATAAGCTCCTGTCATTGCTCTAATGTGTTCATCCATGGACAAAATGAGTCGCTCTAATTTCTGCATCCATGCAGTCACAAGAGTAAAGACGATAAACGCAGCGCAGGGCGCCTCTAGTTGAACCCCTCAGGCAGCGTTTGTTTGTGATTTCTACGGCGTTATCGTCGATTCGTGTATTGCTACATGGATGGTGTCATTAGGATAATGCAGTCAGCTATTATCGAGCCAGCTACACCACATAGACTCTGCCTTGTATAAAACTCAAACAACTCGCTGCAAAAAAAAGCTACAAAGTTCAACAGACCCTAGTCACGGCGATAAAACTTTATGCCTAGCTATCGTAAGCGATATGTTGATGGAATCGCACCATCAATTGCTCATTATTAGGCTCGATATTAAGGCTTGTCGCTACGCCTTCGAGTACTTTGGTCACTTGATTGACAAATTTCCCATAGCCTCTGTCACTACAATCGTCTTTTGACGCTAAGAATACCAACCGCACCTTGTCACTGAAAATATCGCCGTGCCATTGGCTGTCAATATTATCGCCTGCATTTTCAGGATCAAACGAGATCATTTGAAAACCTTTGTCCGCTTTGCTGTTCTCGGCGATGCCGAAACGTACGAGTGGCGTTAGTCCGTTCGCGATCATCGCGCCATTTTTGAGACCAGCCTTCTCCATGCCAGTTATAAACATGTCGTTGATCATCGCATACAGCCCTTGATAGGGCGTAGATGCGTAATAGTCCACGTGGGCCAATGCTCTAACCTTGGCATTAATAGTCAGATCTGCCACCACATAAGTTAATGCACGATGCGTTGGAAGCTCTATCTCGTTGGCGTGATAACGTTCAGCAATCGGCCGTAATTTATGGGACTGCGTATCGACCTTTTCTTTTTGCTGACCAAATAAGTCATACGTAAGATGTTGATGATCACGTAGACGAATGTCACCGCGGCTCAATCCAAGACAGTGGCTTAACTCTGTAGTTAGCGTGGCAACTTGTTGATGAAACGAGGCGGCGTTGACGCGCAGATCTTCACCACCAGCCAAGAATAAAATAGAGACACGTTTAGTGCGGACATCAACGTCGTAAAAATATTTCGTTCCCTGATGATATTTCGGGTTATAGAAAAAAATGATTTTATCTTGGGTTTCAATCGCGTCAGACTCGCCGCTAAAACGCACCACGGGTACTTTGTCATTAGCAATGAAGTGTGCCGTATCTATTTGATGTTTTTCACATAGTTGAAATATGGTGTTACGAATTGTCTTATAAACGTTTTTATAAGCTTGCGCACTGTCGACATTGAATTCACTATCGATATCGCTAATTAACTGGTCGCTCAGCTCGAAGTTGGCCAAAAGATACTGATTATCACGTGCATGATTAGAGATATAAACTTTGTGGGCGGCGCTATGTTTACGAGTGCTAGAGTGTCTTGCTGACATTAAATAAAGTCCTTTGAATGAATATATTTCACTAATAAGTTGGGCGCTAATTCAGCCCAACTTTTTATACAGAGATAATATATCAATCAAATATGACAGTTATTATTCCAGCGCAATGTTTGTCGCTTTTAACCGAATATTTTACGAATAAGCGCGATAACTTCAGCAATCGCTTTACCCGCTTGTACCTGCGCTACTATGGACTCTCGTTGAGCGCGGACAAAATCTTCGATACTGTCGTCAGTGAGTGCGCGGTCGACCAACTCTTGAGCAGTCTCTTTACTGCGTTTCACTCGTTTGGTGGTGCTTTTCGTTGTTTTTGCGGGTTTGTTTAGCAAGCGTAAGTAGTTCGACTTTTTCGCCGTTTTCTCATCCGCAAATAACAATAAGTCGAGACAGATAGCACGGTGCTGCCAATAAAAGATTTCGTCGCTCGATTCAGGCTCACTACTACGCCACCAATGGGCTTGATGCACCGCCTGACTTAACCACTTCCAATAACCCGCAAAATCATTATTACCTGACAGGCTAAGATCGAGCCCTTGGCTGTAATAACCAGTGGTGCTAGAGCTAAGAGACACAAATTGATCAGGACGACGCATCGCCAACAATCGGGTCGCTGGTGCCAACGTTGCTTTTTCATCGATAGCGGAAAAAGCGGCCTTAAAATCAGTAACAAATGCCTCGAATTGTGCGGCGTCAATATCACCTTCTAACGGAATATGAGCTAATGCTTGATCGATACGCGCTGGACAATCCACCAGTACTTGATGGAATGCCTTGGCGCCTTTAGTGCTCCCAAACCATTGAACATCAAATTTGTACACCGCAGTATCATGGGCATTGGTATGTTTACCGGCGACGGTTAAACGGTCCTCAAGCGACATATCAGCCAATGGCTGTGATTTTAATATCGTAACATATTGCAATAAGCGCTTACGCTCTTCAAAAGCATGGATTTCTGATTGTTGCTCTAGAAATTGTACATAGAACGGCCATGGAGCAATCGTTGCCATACGCAGTTGACTAACGCTAATACCGCTAGCCAATAAGTCGCTAAGCTTTTTCAGCGGCTTAATCTGCTCTGGTTCTAGTAGGTCAACATTAATGCGGTTACTACAAGCATCGATCAATTCTTTGCACCATCCATTAAAATCTTCGGGACGATTGGTGACCTTAATCGCCAGTAAATTTAAACTAATTGGCGTAACGTGCTTTAGCACATTTTGGTAGATGACCATTTCTTGTGGCGATAAGGCCATTTGAGAGGGTGATGTTAATAACTTTTTCACAGAAAAACGACTCCAGCAGACGGTAATACTTTAAGAGTCCATTATCATACGTAGTTATACTTTAGACTCAATCGATAACGTGTTTACAGCGATCTTTTGCATGATTTTTGCTCTTCGCTGAACACTCTCCACCCAATTGTCGATGTAGCTCACCGAGCCAATTCAAATGGAGTATGATTATTTTACAGGAATTATGATTATAAATACGCTACACTGGTAGGATGAGCATTTTTAATACGTTTTAAAGGAGAATTTACGTGTCGACATTACTATTTATCTTGGCGATTGTTATAGGGTTTGGTGCCCTAGCTTACAAACGGGCGTCATTAATTACTTTTACCGGCGCATTAGCGCTGATGCTAGTGCTTTGCACCATTATCGGTGAGGTATCAAACCTCCTTTGGATTCTGTTTATTGGCGTCGCGGCGGCACTAAATATGACCACCTTTAGGCAGCAATATGTAAGCACGCATTTATTAAAGCTTTATCGTTCTATCATGCCTGAGATGTCGCGTACCGAAAAAGAAGCGATTGATGCGGGAACAACGTGGTGGGAAGCGGACTTATTTAAAGGCGCGCCTAACTGGCAAAAAATGCATAACTACCCTACTCCACGCCTAAGTGCACAAGAACAAGAATTTCTAGATGGTCCGGTAGAGCAAGCTTGTGCGATGGCCAGCGAACATGAAATTTGTCACACCAACGCTGATTTATCACCTGAGTTATGGCAGTTCTTAAAAGAGAACGGGTTTTTCGCAATGATCATCAAGAAGCAATACGGTGGTCTAGAATTTTCAGCATTTGCTCAATCTCGTATATTACAAAAACTCTCTGGCGCGAGTACCGTGTTGGCTTCAACCGTCGGTGTGCCCAATTCATTAGGCCCCGGCGAGTTGTTACAACACTACGGCACTGATGAGCAGAAAGATCATTACCTTCCTCGTTTGGCCGATGGCCGTGAGATCCCATGTTTTGCATTAACGAGCCCAGAAGCCGGTTCAGATGCGGGTGCGATCCCCGATGCTGGTATCGTCTGTAAAGGAATGTGGGATGGCGAGGAAGTCCTCGGCATGAGCATCACTTGGAACAAACGTTATATTACCCTAGCGCCTGTTGCTACTGTACTTGGCTTGGCATTTAAATTGCGCGATCCCGACGGTTTACTTGGCGATGAAAAAGAATTAGGCATAACCTGTGCTTTGATCCCTACCGACGTCGAAGGGGTTGAAATTGGCCGTCGTCATTTCCCGTTAAATGTGATGTTCCAAAATGGCCCGACCAAGGGACAAGAGGTATTTTTCCCACTCGATTTTATTATCGGTGGTCCAAGCATGGCGGGTCGTGGTTGGCAGATGCTGGTTGAATGTTTATCGGTAGGCCGTGGTATCACACTACCGTCAAACTCTGCTGGCGGTGTTAAAACACTAGCATTAGCAACCGGGGCTTATAGCCGTATTCGCCGTCAATTCAAGGTGCCAATCGGTAAAATGGAAGGCATCGAAGAGCATTTGGCACGCATCGGCGGTAATGCATATTTGATGGATGCGGTCACAACAATGACGACCGGCGCAATAGACCTTGGTGAAAAACCATCGGTAGTGTCGGCCATCGTCAAGTATCACCTCACCGATCGCATGCAAACTTGTGTTATCGACGCCATGGATATTCATGGTGGTAAAGGCATCTGTCTTGGACCTAATAACTACGTTGGCCGTGGCTATCAGGGCGCGCCAATTGCAATCACTGTTGAGGGGGCTAATATCCTAACTCGTTCACTGATCATCTATGGTCAAGGTGCTATACGCTGTCACCCTTATGTCCTTGCTGAACTTGATGCGGCGGGCAATGAAGATGAACGCCAAGCGTTAGAACAGTTTGACAGCGCGGTGTTTGGTCATATTGGCTTTGCGATTAGCAATTTCTGTCGCAGCCTGTGGTTAGGGATCACCAACAGTCGATTCTCGTCAGCGCCATTTAGTGACGATACCAAACGCTATTATCAACACATGAACCGCTTTTCTGCTAACTTAGCATTCTTGTCCGACATCGCGATGGCATGCCTTGGTGGTGAACTAAAACGTAAAGAACGTATTTCTGGTCGTTTGGGGGATATTTTGTCTCAGCTCTATTTAACCAGTGCTGTATTAAAACGTTTTGATGATGAAGGTCGCCAACAGGCTGATTTACCGTTACTACATTGGGCCGCGCGTGATTCACTATTTAAAGCGCAAACGGCGCTAGATGAGCTATTACGTAACTTCCCACAAAAATGGGTAGGTAAAATACTCCGTTGGGTCATGTACCCTACCGGTATTACCTTAGTTGCACCCTATGACGAGCTTGACCATGAAGTAGCTGCGCTACTACAAACGCCAAACATGGCGCGCGATCGTCTTGGTGCGGGACAATACTGGAAGCCAACTGAGCACAATGTGGTGGGTATTCAAGAGCAAACTTTGATAGATGTTATCGCTGCTGAAAAAATCATTCGTAAGATAAGTCAGGCAACTGGCAACAAAGAGCAATTAATCTTCTTAGACAAGCTAGCGGATAAAGCGCTAGAGATCGGCTGCATCGACGAAGAAGAGGCCGAGCATCTACGCAAGACAGAAATTGGCCGGTTAAAATCGATTAACGTCGATGATTTTGACCCGAGTGAATTAATCGCCAAATAAAGTCTCTCGTTTCATCTCATCATGAGTTTAAAGGTGGTCGCTTCGGTGACCACTTTTTTTTCCCCGCTGTAAATATTTGTAATACCCATTACATTAAGTAAGGGATCTTGTTGTGCAAAGGAAAAATAAACTAGAACAAGGCGTTCGATTGATTTCGACAAGGATGTCGATATTAGGGCAATGCATGGAGCACATTGCCGAGTAATAGCTAACTATTAGGATTGAGAGCAACGCCGTTGCATACAGGACGTATGTAAGGGGCGCGAGCAGGACGCGGTAGCCTTATCGTTAATTTTAACCAGCACAAGTGGGCAGTTATTTACTGTAATTGGTAT
>Ga0105356_10000577_pt1 | contig 34901 bp, 27 predicted proteins | sample GOMGulsemesocosm_3_FD_83502 | JGI IMG/M metagenome (GOLD analysis project Ga0105356, IMG submission 83502) | Methane-oxidizing microbial communities from mesocosms in the Gulf of Mexico - GOM9D Gulf of Mexico | ecosystem: Environmental > Aquatic > Marine > Cold seeps | place: Gulf of Mexico...
GCGCGGATCTCATCGTGGAGCGGGTAATAAGTTGCCTATATAGACTCCGAATACATTAGCGCAAACCAACCCCGTCATTGACAATATTACTTGCAATAACGAGGTGGACCATACATTTTTATGAGTAGGAAAGAGCAAACTTTAGTATTTAACGAATAAACTCTTTAAACCAATTCGGTATACGTTCTTCTAGCCAAAATTTTGGCTGCAATAATGAGCCATAAACAAAGCCAACATGACCACCAAACTGGCTCAATTCAAAGCGAATTTTTTCTGACATCTGATGTAATTCAGGTATAACCTTATCTGTTAAAAATGGATCATCTTTCGCGTGAATAAATAATGTTGGCGTTTGGATTTTATGTAAAAACTGCAAACTGCTGCATTGTTGATAGTAATCAAAAGCCCCTTTAAAACCATGCAATGGCGCTGTTACCTTGTCATCAAATTCAAAAAACGTATTGAGCTTTTTAATTTGTTGCGCGGGTACATTTAAAGCATCAGCCATATTGAGTGTTTCATACTTCTTCAACACACTTGATTGCAGTAATTTAATTAAACGTCTTTGATAGGCTTTTGAAAAACCTTGTTTAATACGCTCTGCACTTTCAGCTAGTAACAATGGTGCGGAAATAACCGCTGCAGCAACTAATTTAGAATGAGTGTTTTCTGCCAGATAATGCGATAACACACTGCCACCCAATGAATAACCCACAGCAAACAATGGCGCATGTGAAAAACGTTTCTCAATCATATTGATAACATAGGTCGCATCACCAGTTTCACCAGAATGATAAGCACGTAACAAGCGATTAGGCTCATCACTGCAACCACGAAAATGCATCACGACGCCAATCCAGCCTTCATCTTTAACGGCTGTCATAATCCCCTTGATATAAGGGGAATGGATAGAGCCTTCAAGACCGTGAAATATGATCACAATTGGTTTTTTATTATCAGGCTCGGGCTGCTCTGTCCATGCGAGATCTAAGAAGTCACCATCAGCAAGCTCAAGGCGCTCTGCAACTGTCTCTATAGTTTGATTACGGCGTTGGAACGTCGGCAGCATCGTTTGTAAGTGCGCGTTACGGATCCACCAAGGCGGTTGAAATTTACTTTCTTGAAACATTAATACAGCCCATCATTATTCATCTGAGTTACAGTCACGAGTAACTGAGAGAGAAATATTTTATTGCAATTGCGCGCATAACACCAGCATTCACCTGCAACTAACCCCTGATCTAGCAATTGAAATACAAATTAATAGCAAGTAGTACCGATCACATTCCCGATCATGTAAACTCGATAACATTGAACATTATTATTTATAAAGCCCATGAATTATATTGAATTAGACGCATATCCAAAAAAGTGGATCTTTAACCACAAATCATTACCTATCCCAGCCGAAACACTGACTAAAATAAAACCTTTTAGTAAAGCACGTGCGGGTCAATTATGGGGACAATTAATTAGCTCTCAGTGTAATTTCACCGATCAATTTGAGAAAGGTGATTGGGTACACAATCAAAATAATTGGCCAGAACAGGCTGACTGGCAAACTCCGTGGGACGATGATGACATCACAGATTTACCAGAAGAAGTATTAGCGTTCTTAGATTGGGATGACAATAGCAAAGTGTATTTTTGCTATGAAAAATACAATATGATCGAAACGACCTGGGGTGTATTCAGGCAGCACTGGAAAAACTTCTTATTTTACGATGACGGCGCGTTATTGATCTCAGCTAAACGTAAAGAAGCTTTATCATTTCAGCAAAATGGCTCGGTATTAATTGGCCGTAGAACACCATTAAACCAAGTTTAATCATTAAAAATAGCAGCCAAAATATGAACTTAAACTATAACGAGAACTTCGAATGTACCTGTGGCTTAGCCATTCCATTCAAAGAATGTTGTGGAAAATACATCTACGGTACCGCAGTTCCTGTTACTCCAGAACAGCTCATGCGCTCACGATATAGCGCCTATGTACACAATGTGCCAGTCTATTTAATGGCGACTCACCATCCCGACTTTATTGCAGATTTAAATGAAGAGCTAATAGAAGAAACGGCTAAAAATACCGACTGGCTCAGACTGGAGGTCATATTTAGCCAAGGTGATGATAGCTGCGATGAAGGCACTGTTGAATTTAAAGCTTGGTTTCAAGACGGTGAACAAGAAGCGTGTTTACATGAACGCTCGCGTTTCGCTTTTGCAGACCAACAATGGTTTTACACTAACGGCGAATTAAACCCTACACCAATGAAACAAGGTCGTAATGATCTTTGCCTCTGCGGTAGCGGTAAAAAACATAAAAAATGCTGTGGGTAAAAATGTGTAGCGTTATCAATTGGTAACTCTGCAAGATCTAATTGCTCTCGCTGGTAAATGATTTACTGGCTTGAGTGACAAACATAACATTAGAAATAAGTAGTTGATATTATGGAAAAGAAAATATTACTTAGTGATTGCCCTGATGAGAAAGGACTGATCTCGAAAGTAACCAACATTTGTTACAAGCACCAACTAAATATTACCAACAACACCGAGTTTGTTGATAATACTCACAACCGCTTCTTCATGCGTACCGAGTTAGAAGGTCATTTTAATGATGCGACTCTACTTGCAGACCTTGATGGTGCATTCCCAGCAGGCAGTCACCGAAAACTAGTTCCCGCAGGGCGTAAACGCATCGTCATCATGGTGACGAAAGAAGCTCATTGCCTTGGCGATATTTTAATGAAGAATTACTACGGTGGTTTGGATGTTGAAATCGCAGCCATTGTCGGTAATTACGATAAACTAGAAGAACTTGCCAACAAATTTGATATTCCGTATCACACGGTTTCTCATGAAGGTATCTCGCGTGAAGAGCACGAGCTACAAATAATAGAAACAGTTGCTAGTTACCAGCCTGATTACGTTATTCTAGCTAAATACATGCGTATCTTAACACCCAACTTTGTTGCTGCGTTTGAAAATAAAATCATCAATATTCATCATTCGTTCTTACCTGCTTTTATCGGTGCTCAACCTTATAAGCAAGCATTTGAACGCGGTGTGAAAATCATTGGTGCTACCGCGCATTTTGTAACAAATAATCTCGATGAAGGCCCAATCATCTTGCAAGACGTTATTCATGTTGACCATAAATACAATGCAGAAGATATGGCGCGTTCTGGTAAAGAAGTAGAAAAGTCTGTATTGAGTAAAGCATTAAGGCTAGTTCTTGAAGAGCGCGTATTTATCTACGAAAACCGTACGGTAGTATTCTAGCGTTATTTTTTCAATAGATTACTGTTGCTCTTGACCACTACCGTTATAAATAGCTACAGTTATAAATAGCTACAGTAACAATGTGTTACTGTAGCTATTTAACATAGAGCTTAAAAGATAGAATTCAAAAAATACAGAACCAAACAACTTACCCAGAGGCAAGCATGACGACTATTTTACTTACCGCATTATTATCAAGCCTCTTTACTGGCGCTGTCTTTCTATTGATCTTCCAACGCTATATTCAACCTTATTTTGACGCTCAAATCACTTACGTCCAGCAGCAAGCTGAAACGCTTATCCAACAAAGCTCTCCGCAAATAAGTGCCGATATTGCTGACGCTATTGAGACTAAATTCAATCAAATCAAGCCTGAGATTGAAGCCGAATTTAAACTCGAATTAGAAAACATAATCAATAACGCTATACCAGTTTTAGCATCTGAAGTGGAACAAGGCGTTGATAACTCATTCAAGAAATTCATCCCAACCTTGGTAGGCTCAGCAGCAACCTTACCAGCAGAAACCATTTTAAAAACCAGTTCAACCATACTTAATACCGGATTAGGTATTCTTCGCAGTGCTTCAGAACCAAGAAAATAACAATTACTAAGCATAATGTACTTTTCATTGTTGTGATAGTATCGATATAAAACGACTTCAGCAACTGGATAGACCTGCACAAGGCGACAAATGAGATAAAATATTTTTTTATTTTTTCAGGTAGCCTTCGCATATGTTTTTAGATGATTTTTATTGCCAGCAAGATAATTCTTTTCAGTTTAGCCAGCAACAAGCTAGTCGCTTTGCAAAAGAAGTAGCAAAAGATTTCAACAAAATTCATGATGTTGACGATAAGCGTTTTTGTGTTCCTGGCGACCTACTGTTTGCTGTCACACTTGCTAAGCATGGCTTATGCAGAAATATGCAAATTCAATTTACTGGCATGGTTAGAAATGATGTGCCGTTAAAGTTTATCACCCCCAATGATAATGAAATTGAAATTGTTAACCAGAAAGAACAAGCATTACTGAAGATGCAAACGATTGGTGAAGCTAATCGTGAAGAAGCTTTAATTCAAAAAATAATTAAAGATTACGTCAGTTTTTCTGGTCGTAACTTCCCTGAAATTTTAGTGCCAATTATGGAACGTGAAAATTTCATGTTCAGCCCTACTCGCGGCTTAATCATGTATAAAAGCATGGAAATTAATATGAGTCGTATCGACATTGATAACGTATCGCTAGAGTATGATTGCACTGAAGTGGAAATGAATGGTAAACGCGCAACAGTATTCTTCAAATTCAAATTTTTTGATGGTGAAGAATTAGTCGGTACAGGCCAAAAAGAAATGATCTTAAGTGGCATAGTACCTTTTGAAAAAGCTGCTGTAGACAACATCGTAGATATGTTTAAAGCCGCTAAAAAAGCTTATCAAGTAGCTAACTAATTATTTGATATGATCGAGTGGTAATACAGTGCGACTGAAAATATTGCGCAGCATGAAGCTCGATTTGACCCCTGTAACGCCTTTGATCCGCGTAATCTTACCCAATAATAAAGCTTGATAATGCTCCATATCTGGCACAACGACCTTTAGCTGAAAATCCGCATCACTGCCTGTGACTAAGCTGCATTCCATCACATCAGGGATATCAGTAATTTCCGCAATAAAATGGTCAAAACGATCAGGCGTATGTCGATCCATGCTAATCAATAAATATGCCGTTAACTTAAGCCCCAGCTTGTTTTGATCCAACAAGGTGACGTGTTTTTCAATCAAGCCGAGATCTTCAAGGTGTTTTACTCGGCGCGAACATGGTGAAGCCGACAAACCAATTCTATCAGCTAGCTCTAAGTTACTAATGCGACCATTTTCTTGGATTAAAGTTAAAATCCGTTTATCTGTTCTATCCAACTTCATATATATTGCACCTATAAATGATTTAGAGGTTAATTATTGCCAGTTATCAATTTGAAATCAACGATAATTGCTAAAAAACTACAGTTAGCAACTATATTAGCAATCTCTTTCGCATCTTATATCGTTACACTAATAACACTGAAATGACACGCAAAGTTGATGAGTGTCGTGTTTTATCGAATACGACTCGGTGCAAAATATTATCCGATTTCACCACCAATCAACCCATCTTTACCCAAGATACCTAGCACCAAAAGTGCTTGTGCTCATATGACGTCACGACACACTGCATAGTGACAATTTTTCGGCATGATGACTTAACACGATTTTAGGCTCCTATCTAGGTGCCTTTTCTTTTATTACAATCGCATAACGTCACAGCCTGAGTTAAAAACTTAGCTTCATTTGTTAAAAAATAAGTATAATAAATACTTAATATTTTCGTCATGCATGACTCTTCAAGCTATAAAGGCGAATTCAGACAGCATCATTAATTCAGACTCACACAATTCATACTGTTACAGCAGGTATTATCTATGCGCAATGCAACTATTACAGGTTGGGGAAAATGCCTCCCACCCGCCACACTGACAAACCAAGATTTAAGTACTTTTCTTGATACCAATGACGAATGGATCCAATCTCGAACGGGTATGCAAGAACGCCGTATTTCTCATGTTAGTACTTCTGAGCTAGGTTATGTGGCTGCCACCCAAGCACTGGCTGCGGCGGGTATTGATGCAGAAGAATTAGATGGTATTATTTTTGCCACTTGTAGCGCCGATTGTACTCTGCCCAGTGCCGCGTCAAAAGTTCAGGCTAAGCTCGGTGCTAAAAATGCGGCTGTTTTTGATATGAATGCCGCTTGTACTGGTTTTGTTTATGGTGTCACGACCGCTAACTCGTTCATCAAGTCTGGTCAAATGAACAAAATATTAGTGATTGGCGCTGAGCGCATTAGTTACTTCCTCGATTGGACTGAGCGCGGTACCGCTGTATTATTTGGTGATGGTGCTGGCGCTGTAATTATCGAAGCAACTGAGACTGACTCGGGTGTTTTAAGTACCAAAATTGGCTGTGATGGCGAAGCTGGTCATATTCTTTCAGTTCCGAACTTCGGTACAAATCGCGCCCGTTTTGAGCATGTTGACGGTTTATTCGATTTTAACTTTGAAGGTCAAGAGATCTTTAAACGTGCGGTAACACGTATGGGGCATGCCGCCAATGTCGCCTTGGAACAGGTAAACATGACCAGTGATGATATTGATTTCATCATTCCCCACCAAGCTAACTTACGCATCATCGATTTCCTTGCTAAGCGCATGGGTGCCAATAAAGAACAAGTTATGGTGAACGTACATAAATATGGTAATACTTCTTCTGCAACAGTACCGATTGCACTTTGTGAAGCATTAGAAGAAGGCCGTATTAAACCCGGTGATAATATTTTACTAGCGGCATTTGGCGGCGGACTCACTTGGGGTGCAACAGTGCTGAAATGGGGCGAACGTATTACAGCAATCGCTAAGTCCGATGTTGTATTACCAGAATATAACGGCACAGCATTAGATCTAATTGCTAGCGCAGTGAAAGGTTGCCAAGATGATAAAACTGCACGTGAGGCAAGTGCTGAATAATCGTTGACATTTTATTGTTATCACTATGAAACTTAGCCCGTAGTAAAAGTAAAATAAATGCCATTTCATTATTTGAGATGGCATTTTATTATTTGAGATGGCATTTTATTAGTAAACAATACTAACCCGCAGTCGTCGCTATAAGGCGTTCAACTAAAATAATATTATCTCTATGTTTGCGTTCATTTGGCTCTAACTTTTGCACTTCTTTTAGAAGCACATAAGCACGGGAATAACTCTGTTCACCGATCAGCAACTGAGCATGGGCGACTTTTGCTCTCACCTTAAACTCCTGAATTAATGCCGCACGACTATATAACATCTGTGCATATTCAGAATTATTATTTTGCTCCAATGATGCTAATAACAAAAATGCCTGACCATTTTCACTATTAAATTGGACGCTGCTTTTCAGCTTATTTTTAGCTTGCGCAACATTATCAGTTTCCAAATCAAAGCGCGCCGAAGTTAAATACAGCTGACTTTTTACATTATCTGGCAATGTCGAGATCTGCCACATTTTATCAAGCAAGGCTTGAGTCTGCAAAGTCGGAGCACTAGCCGTCATGAAGACTAAAGCATTACTTAATAACTGCATATCGGTATAACTAGCATCTTTCAGTAGGCTCAATAAATAAGGCTGTGCAAGAATAAACTGTTGTTGTTTTAAGTATAATTGCGCTAATAACCGCCTATTTTCCAATTTTGAGTTGAGACTTTCCGCGACTTCAAGCGCGCTCGTTGCAGCGAGATAATTCTGCTGCTGTAAAGCTAAATTAGCTTTTAGCTGCCAGAGTTTACTGTCATCTGGGTTAGCTTGGAGTAAAGGTGAAATAACCGCTTGCGCAAGGCTAGTATCATGACTGACAATCGATGCTTGCAGCAGCCCGCGTTGATATTGTGGATTGCTAGCATCCAGTACCATGGCGCTTTGATACGCCATTTGTGCAGCTAAATAATTTTTCTGCTGCAGATATCCATATCCCAGCAAAGAATAAATATAGGCAGAAGGCATATTTGATAGTGCCTGCGTTAGATGAACACGGGCTTGATCGTGCTTACCTTGTCGTACCAACAATGCTCCCAATGCTTGATGTGCTCGCGCAAATCCCGGTAACAATTGTAACGCTTGTTGTAGCGAAGTTTGCGCCGCTTGATAGGCCTTAGCTTGTTGTTGAACCTGCGCTAAGCTATACCATAATGCTGGATTTTCTTTCTGAGCGATAGCCAGTTTCAATTCACTGATTGCCCCGCTCACTTTATTCTCTTTCAATAGCTTGGCAGCCTGAGATAACGCATCAAAACTATGCTGATTAATCTTGGGATCTTTTGCTGTTAATGGTTGTTCACTGAAGGCAAAATTCAGCATTGGTTGAGTTACGATTTGCACCTCATTTTCCACCAATGCTGATACAGAGAAGGAGCTCACTGTCGATAACAGGGTAAATATTAAAACTAAGCTTTGATAATAATTGGCCATAAGAATTCTGCTTTTACTGGTTTTCCATAACGAATTGGTGAGGTAAAACGCGCTTGGCGCACAACCTCAGGAACAAGTGTATTCAGTATTGGATACGCAAGTTTTTCAATATTTAACATTTCGACCCGACCATTTTCATGAATGATCACATGCAAAATAATACGTGCTTGTCGAATACCACTACGTTGTAGTTTTTTCGGGAGTCTTGCTGCAATACGGCTAAGTAAACGCGGTTGTTCATCCAGTTCATCCAGACGGAAAGTCAGCATATCTTCGACTACCGCATCATTGTTCAAAGCTTGATATTGCCCTATAAGTGCTTGTGGATTAGTATCATTTAACTCAGGCAATAATGTCTTTGGTAGTTCCACATCTAATTCCGATAACTTAATACTCACACTCTCACGTGTTGCAACGGTCGAAAGTGCAATAACCTGTTGTTCTAATTTTGAACTCATGGTTTTTGGCGGTGATACAGGCGGTCTAATACTCGCAGTCTCTACGTTACGCACTGTCAATTTATCCGTCGTATCCCTCAACTGTGTTGGTGAACTCAAAAGCCACAATAGTGCATAAACAAATAAGGCTGAAAACAGGCTGTTACGAGCATAGCGTGTCATTAAGAACTCACCGCAGGCTTGGTGGCTACATTGACGCTTGTTGCGCCAGCAAGTTTACAAGCATCAATTAAGGCAACCAGCTTTCCTGTCGGCGTCACCGCATCAGCTTGGATGATAATATTACGCGCATCTGCCGCTGTTTGTGCCAATAACGGCGCGATGCCAGCAATACCAATTCGGCTACCACCGTGCCACACTTCGCCATTTGCCGTTAACGCGATAAGCGCGCTCTTGCTCGGTAAGTCAGTTTGGCTGATGGTACTTGGTCTTTGCACTTCAACCCCAGTTTCTTCAACGAATACCGCGGTAACGATGAAAAAAATCAATAAAATGAACACCACATCTAATAGCGGAGAAATATCAACGGTCACAGGTTTAGACTCAAATTCCATTAAGCTGCGTCTGCGCATATCTCCTCCTTGATGAATATCTCAAGATCAACACAGGCAAGTTGTAAACTGCGCTGCTGTAATAACAATGCAACCCAAGCAGGTATCGCAATCGCGAGCCCCAATTCGGTTGTTAACAAAGCTTGAGCAACACCCGAAGTAAGCGAATTAGCAGCACTATTTCCCAATGCTGAAAAGCTATCCATCAAACCTGAAACAGTACCTAGCAGTCCCAATAATGGCGCTGTACTTACCCACTTTAACAACTGTTGGACTTTCATTAATTTCAGTTTAGCTTGTTGCGATGTAGTTATTTTTAAACACAACAGATCGATAAGTTGCCAATAAATGACCAGCGCAAACGCGATAATACATAAGCCCATCACTCCGCTATCAGCAAAATAGGCTAGCATACTGGCACTCCCGATTGCGGCTTACCAAGATGTGCTAATAATACTGAATCATTTTCAAGTTGGCTTAGGTAACCTTGATGTTGACGAGATAAATAGGCATGAGCAAGTAATGCCGGGATTGCCACAATCAAACCTAACTCAGTGGTAAATAATGCTTCTGAAATACCGCCTGATAATAAACTCGGATCCTTATTACCAAATAGATTCATCATTTCAAATGTGTGGATCATACCGCTAACAGTACCAAGTAAACCCAATAACGGTGCCACTGCTGCCGTAGCAGCTAACAGCGACATACCGCGTTCTAATCGCCCTTTATATTGCATCAATAAAGCAAATAACTGATCGTTAGTTTTGTCTAGATCATAAGTGCGAACCTGCCAAGCTAATACCGCAAACTGCTGTTGCCATTGCGAACTTTTTTTATCTAAAACCTCAATACCAATGCTTACTGCCGAATTGCTGCTAACAATATCCTGCGCATAGCTGCTGTTTAAACGTGGTAATTTTATTAATTGAATGAACTTAATCAATACCATTATCAGGGATAACAGACCAAAGCCCAAAATCGGATAACTCCAGATCCCGCCAACTTGTAACTTTTGCCAATAACTCACCGTTTCAGCGGCAATTGCAGTCGCTTTACCCGCCGTAATATCCGTTTGTAACCACAGCCAGTTCTGCTGACTCTTCAATTCATTTTCTTGTACAGTATTTTGAACATTATCTTGAGCAGTATTTAATATTGCTAACGAGGCACTTTCGCTAGCAGTTACCGCCATTTTCAAGGTGCTTTTACTATCAAGTTGCTCGCTAATATAAAACTGCTGATTATGCTGAAACCAACTTAAAGGTCCTGACATTAATAGTAAGCCGGTAACCACTTCACCACTATTTTTCACGGCATCGCTGCTTTGCCATTGTGGATTTAAGCGTTCAGATAATTTAACTAAGCGTTGTTTGAACAGCCTAGTTACCGCAGTGCTAACTTGTTCCTGGCTGTTAGTGAGGCTATTTAATTGATTATGAATAAACCGGTTTTGATCTTGCCATTGATCTAAACGCGATTGGATCTGCTTTAGACTTAAATACTGCTCATCTTTAGCGCGAATGTCCGCCGCTAAGTCACTGCGTAAACCTAATAATTTCTTTTCCAATTTATATAACGTTTTTAGTTTTGGCGCTCTTTTTCTAGTAATGCTTGTAGCTTGCTGTCGATAGTTCTGCTGAGCTAGATCGAGCTGCTGTTGTAGCTTAACTTCCACCTCTTGGTAACTTGCTGAAATGGCTGCATTAGGCAGACAAACGAATAAAAATGAAAACAATAATAAATAGTTTTTCATTTAATTACTCTCCGAATAAATGCGGATTGGTAAAGCGATCAACTCAGGTGCTTGTTGTTGTTTATAGATAGCAAAAGCTTGATTGATGGTATCTTGCAACTGTGGCAGTGATTGCCATTGCCAACCTTTTGCAGTGGGAAAGCCCATACCAACTTCACTGCCATCTGGTAAGCGGTAGAACGCTTGAGCTAGCCCCAAATAAAGCTGTTCGGTCTGCCAACGTTTATCAGCTAATAGCATTTCGCCAAGATGCAAGTTAATGGTTTTATCAAATGTTTCGATTTGTTTTACCAACTCGGTTAATGCAAATACTCTTTCGGTTAGATCTGCTTGGTCATTGATTAATTGACTGTACTCTTTACCTAGATTGAGCTGTAAAGACTCAGGCAACCAAGGCCACATAGATGTGACCTGAATAATGCCAGCATCTAATAAAGCTTGGTATTGCTGGGTTTGAATTTCAGCTTGAGTTTGTTGAGTCAGTAAATGTTCACGTTGCGCCTGAACTTCATTTTGCTGTTGTTTTTTCTGCGTTAATTTATTGTTCAGAACTTTGTACTCATGCTGATAAAGCGCAGTCAGATCCTTTAATTGTTGTTGCTCTGTTTGCCAATCAAGCAATAACTGACTGGTTTCACGTTCAACTTGATAACGCTGAGTCATTATCTTCTCAGCGCCATTAATATCGATACGATTAACATCTGCACCCATCGTCGTACTTTTCCCATGAACCACGCCGCTGAGCATACAGCCAACGACGGCCAGTGCAGCAACATTTAAACGTCGCATGGCTTAAACTCCACAGGTTTTATTAACTCAGACTTCAGCTTTAGATCGACTTGTTTTTCTGACTCGACTATGTCGGTATCGACGACTTCAGATTCAAACTCACCAAGATCTAAACAACGATCAAATAACGGTTGCAAGTGAGTTTGGTGGGATACCATTATTATTTGTGCTTTAGGCAGGTCAACCATGAGCATTTGCATTAATGCCAACGCAGTCGGCTCATCCAGCTGATTGGTCGCTTCATCCATGATCAATAATGCCGGTTGCTGAAGTAGCACACGCGCCAAGGCCAGTTTTTGTTGCTCACCGCCAGACAGACTGCGAGTCCACTCTTGGCTAGCGTCTAACTTATCCAATAGTTGATTCAGTCCAACTTTCGCTAAAGCTTCGATGTAAAGATTATCACTCACTTGAGCAACTTTTGGATAACTTAAACATTCACGTAATGAGCCAGTCGGTAGATAAGGTTTCTGTGGCAATAACGATGTTTCAGCACTCACCAATTGCATATCACCAGAATAAAAAGGCCAGATCCCCGCAAGCGTTCTCAGTAATGTTGACTTACCTAAACCACTTTTCCCTATCAGTAATAATGACTGGTTATGTTCTAATTCAAAATTAACATTGGTCAGCAATGGTCGTTCAGCCGGCGTAGTGATAGTTAAATTAGTGACCTTAGTATTGCCAAAATACACTTTCTGGGTATTTTTTTGTTCACTTTGCGCCAGCACTTGTTCATCTTTCGATAATACTTGCTCACAGTTATCTAAAGCTTCCAAAAACTGCCCTAAACGTGAAACAGTCGCACTTAAACGGTTAAGATCATCGTATCTAAATACAAACCAGCTAAACGAACCGTATACTTTCATGAAAGCCATTTTCACTTGGAATAGACCACCGATCGTGATCGCTTGCACCATCAGTGATGGCAAGGCGGCAAAATATGGCACCATAGCTGCAATTTGGTGATAACTGTTAACAATAAAGCCCAACTTTTTCTCTCGACCCATTACTGACTTCCAATTGCCAGCAATCGCAGAAAAGTCATTTTCTAGTTGTTTACGTTCGGTATTTTCACCGTGCATAAATGCAATTTGCTCTGCGTTATCACGTTTACGTAACAAACCAGCACGGAATGTTGCTTCCTTTTTCTGCTGTTGATAATAAAGTCCATGTAATTGATGACCAAAAAAGTGCGTCACACCAGACCCTATAATTGAATAAAGTAGTGCTAACCAGAATAGATAACCAGAGAGGGTAAAGTCATCAAAGAGCGGTAATGCAAAGCCTTCCGATACTTCCCAAAGTACCACGCTGAACGCCAACAATGTTGCAACACTTTTGATGAAACCCAGCAGTAAACCTATGGTATCGGTAGTCAGTATCTTGGCATCTTCAGCAATACGTTGGTCTGGGTTATCCGGTTCTTTAGTGAGTGTTAGGTGATAGTAATGCTTGTTGTTCATCCAACGATCGATCAGGTTTTCAGTGATCCAGGTTCGCCAGCGTATTTCGACCCACTGTTGCAGCCACTTGGCATATACCTTCATGGTTACAATCACTGCAACGATCAACGCAAACTCAAACAGTAAGTCATAAATAAGCGGTCCATCTAACTCAGACAGAGCATCAAAAAATGATTTGTTCCACGTATTAAGGTGCACATACACTTTCACCATTAACAAATTAATGGTGATGCAAACGGCTAAAATAGCCCAAGTAAACCACTGGCTTTTATTCAACCAGAATGGACTGGCTACACGGATAAACTGTTTTAAAATATTCATATCACACTTTCTATTAATATCAGGCTATCAATTCACATTCAGATGCACAAAAATGCCGCGTATATTTACATATACACGGTATTGCGTTCAGCTAGTTGGTGTTAGTTTCTGCGCTTTTCTCAACGGCAGCATTATCTGTAGTTACATTTTCAGGCACTAACAATGCATCGATCCAATTATCGGTAGCAAGAATTCGGCGCATGAGAGTATTTACTTGGGACAATTTGACGTTATCTAACCAAACCAGTTCATCTTCAAACACGGTAAGACTATCACCATACATAGCAGCATCTTTGAGCCAAACAATGCGTTTACGGTCGCTAATATTATCGACCGTTAATGAAGTGCGTGTTTGCGCTATAACTTCATCTAACTCAGCTTGCGTTAAGCCTTGCTCTTGGGCTATTTCTAACACGTTTTGTGCAAGTGACTTAAGCTCTTTAGTACGCTTTGGATCATGGCTATAACTGATTAAGCCATAAGCTTGGTCTCGCAATCTATCCATACGGATACCGAAGCGCACTGAATAAACGCCGCCGGCAGCTTCGCGTAATTCTTCGCGTAAACGGTTAGAGATAATACGACTGACAAGGTAAGCTTCGTTCGCAGTTGTTAAGCTGTAGCTTTCTCGGCTGTTGAATAATAAGCTGGTCACCGCCATCGGCTCTTGCCCGGCTTCAACATAGACTTTATGCTTGCCTTCACCAAATCGAGGCAGTGATATTTTTTCCATGGCTTTATTGGCAGGCAGCGAGCCAATATAACGCGTGGCCAATGCAATTACTTGCTCAGGTTCAACATTACCAACCACAATAAATTGACTGTCTTTGGCATCACCAAATAGGGTTTTCCATGCTTGCAACAGGTCTTCACTAGTCAAACTATCAAGTTCTGTAACAGTCATGTTCAGACGCATTGGATTATTGGCGTAACGAATTGAATCAATTTCATTATTAAATTTGCCATCAACATTAGCCATGCGCGCTTCAATAGCACGGCTTAATAGCTTTTTAGTTGATTGCCACAGCTCAGGATCATTATTCGGCGCCGTTAGAGTAAGATAGAAATTCTGCATCCAAGATTCAAATGACTCAGTATTGGTACTACCTATAATGCCGTGATTGCTTTCACCAACAAATGACATGATGCGATTAGGTTTACTTGCATTAAGAATATTCAGTTGGTCAGTATTAAAACCACCATAACCAAATTTACTGATCACACGCGTTTGCTGTGCAGCTCGACGTTGCTCTTCAGGTAAGTGCTGACTACCGCCCCAACCTTGATAACGTAGCATCAACTGATTTGGTGTATCATCACTTTTTTGGAACCATACTTGTGAACCATTACTTAAAGTCCAGATATGAATATTATTGCGCACCACATAATCCACCACCTTACCCGGTGTTGGCAGTGTAGGCATGAGTGTTGTAGTCACTGTGATCGCAGGTACTTCAGCTGGTGGATTCAGTAGCGCTTGCTGCCACAACTGCTCAACCTCCTGAACATTTGGTAGCTTTGCTGTATTACTGGCTTTAATCTGAGCGATGACCTTAGGCTTTAACGTCGTTACCCAAGTTTTCATGTGCGCTTCAAGTTCAGCTAAGGTGATGGTTTTAAGTGTTTTAGCAACTAACACAGCATATTCATCAGCATCTGTGATCGGCGCTTGTAAACGAAAACGATTAAATACGCCACCTAAGATACGGCGGTTATTGCTGTCACGTTGACCATCCGCCATTTGCTGGAAACGGCTATTTAAACTGTCCACAGCAAAATCTAAATCACCTTGAGAAAAACCATGTTCTGCAAAACGACTCATTTGCATAAATGTTTCTTTTGTTGCAGCAAGATAATTAGTGCTGGTTAAGATCGCCATTAAGCGATTGTTACGGTAACCAGTTGCCAATGGTCGTGACATAGCGACCAACTTACTGATGTTTTCACCTTCTAATTTATACTGTTCGCGTAAACGCTTATTAAAAACAGCTACAGTCAATTCATTAACCAGACCAATACGCAGTTCTTCTTCCGTTGTCGGTACTGCTTCACGCTCAATAAAGTTAAATGACAACACCTCTGTAATGATCTCTTTATCGGCAATCTTATCGAGTGACAATGTATTAACCAGAGGCACAGTCAGATCGTTACGTGCAGGTAATTTTTTCGCCGCTAGCGGCGCAAAATAGCGGTTTAACATGGTTTCAACTTGCTGTTTATTAGTCGCACCAACCACCAGCAGTGTCATATTATTAGGGTGATACCAATCTTGCCAAAACGCCTTAATGCGCTCGGCATCGACATTGCGCACCAGATCCATTTTACCAATGGGCTCTCGCTCACCAAAACGGCTATTGGCCAACAAAATTTCTCGATTACCCGTGCTAATACGGCCCATCATATGGCGGCCACTGCGCCATTCTTCTTCCACAACCGGGCGTTCTTTTTCGAGCTCTTCACTATCAAAGGTCAGCGCGCTCACTTGCTGCGATAGCATGTGAAAACCTTCATTCATCATTTTATCGCTGTTATTCGGTAGATGCAGGTAATATGAGGTGGTGTAATACTCAGTCATAGCGTTAACATCACGCCCAAATACCATGCCTAGCGCTTCTTGATTTTTAATTATATCGTTACTTGGGAAGTCTTTTGTGCCATTAAACGCCATATGTTCAACAAGATGAGCGATACCCTGCTGATCATCCGCTTCATCTAATGAGCCAGCATTAACAACCAGTTGCAGCGATACTCGATCTTTAGGTTTTTGGTTTTCAATAATGATGTATTTCATGCCATTATCAAGCTGCCCTTCGAGCATATCCTGACGTTGGGAAATAGGTTTAGTTTCAGTAATACTTGTACCAATATTTTGGCAACCAGCAAGGGTAATACAAGCGATAAACGCTAAGGATAAATGTTTCATTTCGACTCTAAATAAAGCGGCGTAATAACACCGCTGATAATGTAGGAATAGGATTAGTTACGAACAGTGACGCTTAGCCAAACTTCACGGCCTTTGCTGTAATATTCAGTGGTATTGTAACTTCCATTTCGAAGCGTGTTACCTGAACTAGATACTTCGACTTTTTCATTGAGTAAATTGGTAATACTGAGACCAAATGTAGTGTGCTTATTTAGTTGGTTTGGAGTCCAATTCAGTGCCGAATCCCAAGTCACTAAATCTTCCATCGTAGCGGTTTCAATAGCACGAACTCGGTCATCAGAACCATCACCGTCCACGTCATGACTTTCATAACCAGTAAATATAGTAAGATCTCGACCTTGTTCATAGTTAACTCGGTTATTCCAGGTTAACCCGGCATTTGGCCAAAACATTACCATTGAAAGATTGGCTTTCACTGGCGACTGATAACCCCCCGTATCCATGTCATGACTGCGGATTAATTTACCGTCTAACACTACCCATTCTTCTTGTAAACCAGCACCAAGATCATTCTCACTGTCATACTTATTTGTTGTATTACCACTGCCTTGACGCTGGCTATAAGCAACATCTAAGTTAGCGCTGAAATAACCGTTAGCAACGGCATAAGGCTTAATTGTTTCGATGCTAAAACTAACGATATCCGTATCACTTTCAATATTGTTGAGTAATTTATCACTCCGCGAACTTAAAGAGATACCTTTACGTTGCTGGCGATAAATATATGCAGTTTCAAGTGAGAAATTATTAACATCAATATCCCAAACAGCGGTTAATTCATCTGAATAAGGCGTTTCAACATCATTTAGATCGATCGTTTCATAGACCTCATTAGTTGCACAGGTGTAATTATCTTTATCATTACTATCCCAATTCCCGTCGTTTGGACTACATTTACTACCTGACGTTTTTAATCCATTAGCTTCTGAACGTAATGCCCATCCCAATAGCGAATTACTGTAATAACGTGATGCTCCTAAGGTAATTTTATTAACACTATCTTGGGCAAAATCCCAGCTAGTAGTTAAACGTGGAGAAAATAAGGTTTGGTTGAATAGATCATTATATTCAACACGGCCACCGAGGTTCACAGTCAAACGATCAAATTCAATCTTATCGTTAGCAAACAAGGCATGCTGCTGAACATCTGCACTATAAGAGCCAGCAGAAAAGTAGTTAATTGGGCTAACAATTGGTAAATCATTACTGTAATGTTTTTCATAATAGCTGAATGTCATATGGTCTTTTTGACGTTTAGCAGTCGCTTTATGAACCGCTGATTCTAGACCAACATTAATGGTATTTTTACTATTTCCCCAATAAACAGGGTCAAAACGGGCCACGGTTTTAAATTGCACGCTGTCTTGATACTGTTCTAACTCACCATACCCACCTATTAATGTTCTCTTCCAATTTTTACTTATATTGGTACGGAAGTAATTTGCATCAGATTCTCTGTCGTCACTCAAACGGTCATACGACAGCGAACTTTCCCACACCCCAAAATCAGTAAACCGTTCTACTTTAAGCGTGCCACCTAAACCAATATGGCTCTGTTCCATATCACTATTTTCTTGGCGTGCATCATTTTGCCAGCCATCATTAAGATATGAATTTGACGAAAACTGGCTATAACGAAGATCACTGGTCGTACGCCATAGATTATTCTCCCAGATATGAGTAACAAACAAGTTGTTCATGCCTTGGTCAACATTACTTGGCGACTGTTGTGGTATATCTGATTCCTGTTTACTGACGTTAATGGCTAATTTTTGGTTTTCGCTAATTGGACCTGAAATGTGTAGCGAATGCATACGTTTTTGATATTCAGGCTGGTATTTGCCATCGCCATTATTAGCTTGGTCATAATCATCTTTTAGCTTATCACTGACCTTTGGATCGCTATTCCAACTACTGTCGGTCATGCGAAATTGATATTCGATTTTAAATTCATCAGTCGGCTTACGTAGCTCAGCGTTAACAACACCACCAGTAAAGCCACCAAATTCTGCATCAATGTTACTGTCCATCACTTCCACACTTTCTAATAGCGTGGTATCTAAAAAGTAGCCAGAAGTATGCCCCGATGAAAGCGTGCCATTATCTGACTTATTGCTAGAAAATGTAGTGACGTTATTAATCCCCACACCGCCAATGGTATATTTGGTTTGATGCGAACGCGCACCAGAAATAGAAATTTCTTCCGGTGCTAAGTCGCCGCCGCGCAATGAAGTTTGACCATCGTTAATACCGATACTAGAACCTGATTTTAACGCTTGGGAAAGCGTAGGATTATTATGCGGTGCTTGCTGTAAATCTTGTTGGGTAAGCGTTATCGATTCAACCTCTTTACTTGAATCTGCCGTCGTTTCATCCAACGTAGGTAAAGATTCAGATAGTGCTGGAACGCCATATAGCGCGCATAATATTCCCACCGTAAGCGGGCTTAACTTTCTAGTAACTGTAAACATACTACAACCTAAATGAGAGCGATTAACATTAAGGTTCGCGAATCTACAGTAAATGTATTTATTACTCAAGGAAGTTTTGCAATAGAATTAAAAACTATCAGATTCACAAATTAAAAATTAACAACTTAACTACAGGTACTTATGTAAAATCACAAGTCAAATAAAAGATGGTTATATTTAAATCACTGGTCTATTCGCAATTTAAAACAAGCAATGCAGAGCTAATAGTGAGCTCTGTTTTAAAAATAACTTATCTATGAAAATAGAAAAATTAAGTTTATAGGGGAAGGGACACTGTATTTTCGTTATAAAATTACCAAACTTATTGCGGAAAAACAGGTTGATTTTACTTAGATAGAAAAGTATTTCGACTACTTACACTCACCTAAATCATAACCTTGCACCGAGGTAGTTGTGCTACAAGCGACACAGGCGTTACTGTAAGTTTTTTTACTGCCATCGTCACTGAACCCGCAAACAGGTCGGAAATCAAAAGTACACATTTCACTTCTAATTTCAGGACAAGCTTGGGTAAAACTCGGTATTATTTTTTGCTGACTACTACAAGCTGAAAGTAATAAGCTCAATGCAATAATGCTAGTTATTGAGAATAATGGTTTGATTAATGTATTGTGCATAGGTATTCCTAAATAATTAAGTCTTGATATTGGTGTTCTAGAGCAGTGGATTAAATAGGTAAAACAGATTTTCTAATACTTTTCGCCACCAGCTGCGTTTCTTCCATTCAGGTAAAAAGACCTGTTTTGAATTGCGGATATAAGACTGTTGCAATTGATAAAGCTGTAGAATAAGCGGTGAATTATCAATTAATAAAGTCACCTCGAAGTTTAACCAAACACTGCGCTTATCTAGATTAACAGTGCCAACCAAGCACCATTTATTATCAATTAAAATGCTTTTACTGTGTAACAAACCACATTGATATTGATAAATTTCCACACCGCAAGCCAACAGTTCTTCAAAGAAACCTTTACTCGCAAAATTCGCCATACGTGAGTCATTCTTGGCTGGTAAGATAATTTTCACATCGACGCCACGAATACTGGCAGTCTTGATCGCGGCATTAAGCGCTTCATCAGGCACAAAATAAGGTGTTGTTAGGATGATAGATCTCTCAGCTAGATAAATGGCCGAGATCAGTACTTGTTGTAGATTATCATCATTAAAGTAGGGGCCGGACGGAATAACTTGCACGCGACTATTTTCATCAAAGGTCGCTATATCATTGGTTTCATCAATATACGAATGGCTAAATTTTTCACCTGTTTCGATCTCCCAATCCCATTCTAAAATTGACCCAGTAATAGGCACAATAGGCCCCTGCATACGCAACATGATATCAATCCATTCGCCCACTCCAGCTTCTGCTTTGAAATGAGTAGGATCGACTAAATTCATGCTTCCGGTATAAGCGACTTGGTTATCGATGGCAATGATTTTTCGGTGCATGCGTAGATCTTGGCGCTGGAAGAACAAACGCATAGGACCGACAGGCAGAACTTCTGTTAATTTAATACCCGCTGACTTTAGGGTTGCAGGCCAATTACTATTAAAAAATGCTGCACTGCCAACTGAATCGAGCAACATTCGACAATCAACCCCACGCCGAGTCGCTGCGATCAACGCATTCATGACATCTTCGACACGATCGCAAACGTTGCAAATATAGAACTCTAGGTAAACTGTTTGTTGAGCTTGTTCAATATCATTCGCGATTTTAACCAAGATCTGCTCTGATTGAGTTAACAAGAGTAACTGATTACCACCCACAGTTGGCATTAAAAAACGCTTAGCAACAATATTGCGCAGCGTTTTTATTTCACTTTTATCATTAGTCAAATCGAGACAAAACGGCCGCGACCATTGGTTTATGCGTAACATAAAACCATGTAACATGGTCGTCGCTCGCTGCACTCTTTTTTTACCTAAATATAACTCGCCAAAAACTAAATACAGTAAAACCCCAGCGAACGGCAACGCATAGATAACAGCAAACCAAGCTAATGAAACACTCGAAGAACGACGTTTCATTATGATGCGTAAAGAAACCAGCACAATAATAGAAGCATGTACGAGTACGACCAGCAAGGTAAAAAAGTTAACTAATGGCTGCCATTCGCTAGGCATTATCTGTTATCCATTCCTTTAAACGCTCTACATCGATAATGTACTCTGCGTTTATCTGCTCTACCCAGTCATCAATATTTTGCCACCATGAAGGTTGTTCCGGTGATTGCGCTAATTGTGCTACTTGAGAGATGCGTTTTAAGCCCACAGATCCTGCTGCACCTTTAATTTTATGCGCTTCTTCAACGACGGCACCCTGATCTTTCGCCGTTAGATTCGTATTTAAACGAAAAAGATAATCCGGCATGGTATCGGCGAATAAATTGACACTGCTTAGCAGTAGATCTTTACCTAAAGTATCTAAATATTGTTGCAAAATTTCGGTATCAAGATAGCTATCAAGCTCTTCTTGCTTTGGCAATAAGATGTCTTGACGAGACTTTGCCTGTCCGACTAAAGTAGGACTATCTTGACAAAATATTCGTTCGATAACACCTGTGACGGCATTTACTGACATCGGCTTACTGATCGCATCGTCCATGCCTTTATCTAAATATTCATTACGGTCGCTAATCACATTAGCCGTCAACGCAACCACGGGAGGCAACTCAAAACCAGCCTTTTCTTGCAGTTTTTTCAACACTTCAAAGCCAGAGAAATCAGGTAAATTTATATCGAGCAGTATCAAGTCATAAGATTTAGCTATCGCCATATCTACAGCCATTTGGCCGTCAGTTGCGACTTCAACTTTATGGCCTAATTTTTCTAAAATGGCTAAACAAACCGTCACGTTTAGAGCAATGTCTTCGACCAATAAAATTGATAATTTAGGCTGTGTAGCTTTCGCTGAATCTTGTGGGAATAAACTATCAACACGTTCAACATCAAACTCAATGGTGAAACAAGCACCCTCGCCGACTTCACTGCTTACCCAGATATCGCCGCCCATGGCACTCATTAAGTTTTTGGCTACCGCTAAACCAATGCCAGTACCGGTGGCTCTTTTCGTTCCTTCTTCTTGATAATACATGGCAAAAATCTTATCTTGTCCAGCAGCAGAAATACCTATGCCAGTATCTTCAACCTCAAATGTAAGACCTACTTTATTACCTTCTTCTTCAGTGGTAAATACCCTAATACACACTTGACCAGCGTCAGTAAACTTCACCGCATTAGAAACTAGGTTCCATAAAACTTGGCGTAAACGGGTGCCATCAGCGTTAATAAAGTCAGGAACATCGCCGAATACTTCAAACTCTAGTAATAAACCTTTTTGCTCAACTTGCAGTTGCGCTAACGTTTTAATGTCTTGCAAAAAACTGGCAAATTCAATCGGTTGATTAGCCATTTCAAATTTACGACGGTCATATTTATCTAAATCAATAATATCATTGAAAATATGCCCCATGGTTTTAGCACTCATATAAATGGTATTCAGATGCTGGCGCTGCATTTCCGATAAATGCCCATCTAATAAGATCCGACTAAGACCAACAACACCATTAAGCGGTGTGCGTAATTCATGGCTAATCGTTGAAATAAAAGTGGTTTTATCTCGGCTGGCTTTTTCTAATGCATCTTGATATTTCTTCCGCTCAGTCACATCTCGGCCGTAACCTAAGACACCGAGTACTTTATCTTGACGCCCATAAAATGGCACTTTACGTAACTCAAAGCACGCTTTCTGACCGTCAGGGTAATCTAACCACTGTTCGTAAGTTTCTTCTGATTTAGTATCCAATACCATCTTGTCAGTATCAGTAAACTTGCTCGCGATATCGCGACTAAACACATCAAAAGGGGTAAGACCAATAAGATCTTTTTCAGTCTTTCCGGTCAATTCTTCAATTGCGCGGTTACAACCTGAAAATTCACCGTTTTCGTTACTGTAATAGACAAGATCGGGTGAGTTATCGATAAATGAACGGACCAGTGCCGAACGCTCTTCAACGACAAGTTGCGCTTGTTCACGCTGGAACACCTCATTTTCTAAATCTTTAAATGCCTGCTTACGTTCTGATTCAGCTTTAATACGTACTTCAAATTCAGCATTCAATTCAACCAAATTAATTTGCAAATCTTGTTGTAATTGTAAATCCCGATTACGCACTTCCTGCAGCTTATATACCATGTTACTTAAGCGCACTCGGGAATCTTCCAACTGCTTGACCACCATAGATAAAAAGAATACCAGCCAAGGTGTGATGATCATGGCAAATAATACAGAGCCGAGTAAATCTTGGAGGTTAACACTGAAATACAGAAAGTAATTAATACTGGCTTGGACACCAACTGATGCACATATAATGCAAAAAGCCGATAAAATGCTAAATCTAACTACACCAAGTTTACTCAGCATATCGACATAGTATTGAGCCCAATAGCGAATTTTTATCATGATTTTGTCCTATTAATAAATCATTTCTACATGAACAATATACGTGAGGACGCATGGAAACTAAAGCGGTACCCCAGTTAGCTGTCTATTTTTGGTAACTCGATATCCATTTCTGAACATTTCATATTTATTTGCTGATAATCCCATACTTATATCCTCAGTAATCATTGATTTATAAATGCTAAAATTTGCTATTAGTCTCAAATTTAATGTCGAGTAAACACTCAACCAGCCAAATGTGACTTACAACCATTTTTATATTGTAAATTGAAATAATATACCAGCAATAATGTTAACAACCAGTTAACCAAATCATTTTTACTCACAAAAACCAGAACTAAAAACTTTACATCAAAATTAGTCAATCAAACTAATTAATAGAGGATTTTATAATGCGTAATGATGGAATATTACCAAAAAAACTCACCTTTCCTTCAGCTTATACTGTTTTATTTTGTGTCGCAGCACTGGTCGCACTATTGACCTGGGTTGTTGATGCCGGCGTATATAACAAACTGTCTTATCAAGATAACAGTTTTATTATCTCCTATGCTGACGGTACCACTAAAACAATGCCAGCAACGCAAGCAACATTAGATGCTGTCGGGGTTAGAGCTGATTTAGATAAATTCATCAATGGTGATATTTATAAACCCGTAGGTATACCCAATTCATTTACCGCAGTGACTCAAAACCCTCAAGGTATATTGGATTTCTTCAAAGCTCCGATTAAAGGCATGTATGACTCGATCGGTGTCGTACTTTTTGTCTTGATAATTGGTGGGTTCATTGGCATTGTTAACCACTCTGGGGCCTTTGCTGCTGGTATTAACCGCTTATCACATGTCATGTCAGGACGAGAGCAATGGCTTATTGTTATTGTTACCGCTTTAATCGCTCTCGGCGGTACCAGTTTTGGTATGGCTGAAGAGACCATCGCCTTTTATCCTATCTTGATCCCGGTATTTATTGCTGCTGGTTATGATGCAATTGTAGGGCTTGCTGCGATTTATCTTGGTTCGTCCATCGGCACAATGTGCTCCACGGTGAATCCTTTCAGTACCATTATTGCTTCAAATGCGGCAGGTATAAATTGGACATTGGGTCTTGAGTCGCGTCTAGTGCTACTCGTTGTCGGTACTCTTGTATGTATTCTATATATAATGCGTTATGCAAAAAGAGTGAAAAACGACCCAACAACATCTTTAATTTATGACCAGAAAAAAGAAATTGAAGCTCGCTTCCTAAAAAATATCGACCACAGTGCGCCAAATAAAAAACTAGCGAACAAGCATGTGATTGTTTTAGCACTATTCAGCATTACTTTTATCGTGATGGTCTACGGAGTATCTAGTTTAGGTTGGTGGTTCGAAGAGATGACTACGCTGTTTTTAATCTCTTCTATTGTTATTGGCTTAGTTGACCGCATACCAGAAAAAACGTTTGTGGCAGAGTTTATTCAAGGTGCAAATGACCTATTAGGTGTTGCGTTAATCATTGCAATTGCACGTGGTGTGACGGTCTTAATGGATGGCGGCATGATCAGCGATTCAATATTACACGCCAGTGCGAGCTTAGTTGAAGGAATGGACAAAGGTGTATTTATTATTGTGATGATGTTCTTATTTGCTGGGGTATCATTTTTTGTTCCTTCATCATCAGGCCTTGCAGTATTATCTATGCCAATCATGGCTCCGCTGGGTGATGTTATTGGTATTCCACGTGAGAATATTGTTAATTCATATCAATTTGGGATGGGCCTAATGGCGTTTATCACCCCGACAGGTTTAGTATTAGCTTCATTGGCGATGGTGAATATTACTTTTGATAAATGGATTCGATTTGTCATGCCGTTATTGGCTATTCTCACCGTTCTATCAGGACTATCGCTCTTAATGACCATTTACTTCTAAATTAATAACACAGCTTAAACTCTACGACTAAGCACTGTGCCTAAAAATACGTTATGGGCGGCAGTGCTTTGCAAATTTATAGCACTAATTAATTGATTCCAGCCACCCTTTCGTTTTAATTCAAAAACACAGCTTCAGCCTCTATTTTTGAATTAAAATGCAGAAAAACAAGATAAATATCAAATAAACAAAGCACTTTAATATATAAATCTAACTAAAAACAAATAATGAGCATTTCATAATTTTTATCACTATTTATTGAGAATTTAAAGCCAAACGGATTAATTTGTAATGGTTAATTAACTTTTTAATAAAAAAAGTGACAGGTAGCCCAGCATACATTTTTAGATTGACCTAAGTGTGAATTCTGTTAGATTTGGCAGGTTAGCCAGTTTTTGGCTTTTGGAAACTTTTTAGATTTCACTATTTTTATATGGATTTTATACCTTGAGTGCTCACTCAATTTAAGCCTATTTGAATTAGTAAATTGAATGCAAGGGAGAAGTGCAATGTCAGTCTATGACCCGTCGCTGGAAAAGGACAATTGTGGTTTTGGTCTAATCGCCCATCAAGAAGGTGAAGCTAGCCACAAATTAGTTCGCGTCGCAATTTCATCACTCGATCGCATGCAACATCGCGGCGGTATCGCTGCTGATGGCAAAACCGGAGATGGCTGTGGCTTACTTATGCAAAAGCCAGATAGTTTTTTCCGTGTAATCGCGATAGAAAATAATTGGAACCTTGGTAACAATTACGCCGTCGGCATGATCTTCTTAAGCCCTGATGATGAAAAAGCCATATCAGCAAAGAACATAATTAAAGAAGAACTTGAACGAGAGACATTAAATGTTGTTGGCTGGCGCGAGGTTCCCCTAGATACCAGTGTACTAGGTGAAATAGCGCTAACATCATTGCCAAGCATCCAGCAAGTCTTTATTAATGCTCCAGCTGGTTGGGCACCAAAAGATATCGAGCGCCGTTTATATTTAACTAAACGTCGTATCGAAAAGCGCATCACCAATGACAGCGAGTTTTATATTGCGAGCTTATCAAACCTAGTTACCATCTATAAAGGTTTGTGTATGGCAGGTGATCTACCGAAATTTTTCTTAGATCTTGCAGATTTGAGAATGCAATCGGCGATCTGCCTGTTCCATCAGCGCTTTTCAACCAATACATCACCAAAATGGCCATTAGCGCAACCTTTCCGCTTTATGGCGCATAATGGTGAAATCAATACCATCGAAGGTAACCGCGAGTGGGCGCAAGCTCGAAGCTATAAATTCAGCTCACCACTACTACCCGACATGAAAGATGCGGCGCCTTTTGTAAATACTAAAGGTTCTGATTCATCATCTATGGATAACATGCTGGAGCTATTTTTAGCTGGCGGTATGGATATCTTCCGGGCTTTTCGTTTGCTTGTGCCACCAGCATGGCAAAATCATCCGAATATGGATGATGACCTTCGCGCATTCTATGATTTTAACTCTATGCATATGGAACCTTGGGATGGCCCCGCAGGTATCGTATTAAGTGATGGTCGTTATGCAGCTTGTGGTCTAGATCGTAATGGTTTACGCCCTGCTCGTTATGTACGTACGACAGATGGTTTGATCACCGTTGCATCAGAAATCGGTATTTGGGATTACAGAGCCGATGAAGTAATCGAAAAAGGTCGCGTTGGACCGGGTGAATTATTAGTTATCGATACCGAAACCGGTAAGTTATGGACATCTTGGGAGATTGACCAAGAGCTAAAAAGCCGTAATCCTTACCGTGAATGGTTAAACAATAACTCAACAAAGTTAACGCCATTTGAAGCGCTGCCAAAAGATGCTATTGGTACGCGAACGCTAAATGATGAGCAATTAGAAACTTATCAAAAACAGTTTGATTACAGTAAAGAAGAACTAGACCAAGTTATCCGCGTACTGGGCGAAAATGGCCAAGAAGCAACGGGTTCAATGGGTGATGATACGCCAATGGCGGTATTGTCGACTCGAACACGTTCTTTATATGACTATTTCCGTCAGAAATTTGCTCAGGTAACCAATCCGCCTATCGATCCATTACGTGAAAATCACGTGATGTCATTAGCGACTTGCATTGGTAAAGAGCATAACGTGTTTAATGAAACTCATGGCCATGCGCATCGTGTTATGTTCGATTCGCCGGTTTTGCTTTATTCAGATTTCAAACAAGTTACCGAACTTAGTGCTGAACATTATAAAACGGCCAAAATCAATTTATGTTTCCCTGCCACAGAGAAACTCGCTGATGCAGTAAACCGTATTACAGCATCAGCGGTTGAACTAGCTAAAAACGGCACTGTACTCTTGGTATTAACTGATCGCACGTTGAAGAAAGGCTTATTACCAATTCCAGCAGCGATGGCTGTGGGCGCTGTTCATGCTGCGCTTGTTGAAGCCAATGTACGTTGTGATTCAAACCTTGTTGTAGAAACAGCCAGTGTTCGCGACCCACATCAATTCGCGGTATTACTTGGTTTTGGCGCTACTGCTATCTATCCCTATCTTGCTTATGAAAGCTTAAGAAAAATGGTAGAAGCAGAAAAAATCAAGCAAGACATAACTAAAACCCTAATTAATTACCGTAATGGTATTAATAAAGGCTTGTTTAAAATTATGTCTAAAATGGGTATTTCAACCATTGCGAGTTATCGCTGTTCACAACTCTTTGAAGCGGTAGGCTTAGGTGATGAAATTGTTGAATTATGCTTTAGTGGTGTAACGAGTCGTATTAAAGGTGCTGATTTTAGTGATTTTCACATTGACCAAGAAAAGTTAGCCAAACTCGCTTGGACTAAGCGTAAATCAACTAGCCAAGGTGGACTGTTAAAATACGTTCACGGCGGTGAATATCATGCTTACAATCCAGACGTAGTGAGTACGCTACAAAAAGCAGTGAAAAGCGGTGAATATAACGATTATGCAGTGTATGCAAAACTCGTTAATGAGCGTTCAGTATCAAGCTTACGCGACATGTTACAACTTAAGAAATCGACAACGCCAGTAGCGCTAGACAGCGTTGAACCTGCCGATAACCTTTTCACTCGTTTTGACTCTGCAGCCATGTCGATTGGTGCACTGAGTCCCGAAGCCCACGAAGCTTTAGCTGTAGCAATGAACCGCTTAGGCGGTAACTCTAACTCTGGTGAAGGCGGTGAAGATCCGCGTCGTTTTGGTACAGAACGTCGTTCTAAAATCAAACAAATTGCTTCTGGCCGTTTCGGCGTTACACCGCACTACTTAATGAATGCTGAAATCATTCAGATTAAAGTAGCTCAAGGTGCAAAACCCGGCGAAGGCGGGCAATTACCAGGCCATAAAGTAACAACTGAGATTGCTAAATTACGTAATTCAGTACCTGGTGTGACTTTGATTTCACCACCACCACATCATGATATTTACTCTATTGAAGATTTAGCCCAGCTTATTTTCGATATCAAGCAAATTAACCCCACAGCATTAGTATCAGTAAAACTGGTATCTGAACCGGGTGTGGGCACAATTGCCACCGGTGTAGCAAAAGCATACGCAGATTTAATTACCATTTCTGGTTATGACGGCGGTACAGGCGCAAGTCCGTTAACATCAGTTAAATACGCAGGTAGCCCTTGGGAACTAGGCCTAGCTGAGACGCAACAAGCCTTAGTTGAAAATGGTTTACGTCACCGTATTCGTTTACAGGTTGATGGCGGCTTGAAAACGGGTTTAGACATTATTAAAGGCGCAATCCTCGGTGCTGAAAGCTTTGGTTTTGGTACCGGTCCTATGGTTGCCTTAGGTTGTAAATACCTGCGAATTTGTCACCTAAATAACTGCGCAACAGGTATCGCAACACAAGATGACATGTTACGCCAAGAGCACTTCCATGGTTTACCAGAAATGGTTATGAACTACTTTAAGTTCATCGCGCAAGAAACGCGTGAAATAATGGCTGATTTAGGCGTAACTCAACTAACTGACTTAATTGGTCGCACAGATCTATTAGTACAGTTAGATGGCTTAACACCAAAACAACAGAAAGTTGATCTATCTGGTATTTTATACAAACCACAGCCAAAATCAGGCTTAGGGGTATTCTGTCAAGATGCTAACGAACCTTATGATAAAGCTGAATTAAATGAAACGTTAATCAAGCATTACCTTGAGTCAATTACTGAAAAAACCGGTTTATGCAGTAATTTTAAAATAATGAATACCGACCGTTCAGTAGGTGCACGTTTATCTGGTGAAATAGCTAAACAGCACGGCAACCAAGGTATGGCTTCAGATCCAATTACAGTTAACTTAACCGGCACAGCAGGTCAAAGTTTCGGTGTTTGGAATGCGGGCGGCTTGAACATGATCCTCACTGGTGATGCCAACGATTACGTAGGTAAAGGCATGACTGGTGGTAAGTTAGTTATTCACCCTGAAAGTGGCAGTGCCTTTAAGTCTAACGAATCTGTGATTGCTGGTAATACTTGTCTATATGGCGCATCAGGTGGTGAGTTATATGTTGCAGGTCAAGCAGGCGAGCGTTTTGCAGTACGTAACTCGGGTGCTAACGCTGTCGTTGAAGGTATCGGCGATAATGGTTGTGAATACATGACTAGCGGTATTGTCACTGTACTCGGTGAAACAGGCGTTAACTTCGGCGCAGGTATGACTGGCGGCTTCGCGTACATATACGATAATAATGATGAGCTAACTCCGCGTTTAAACAACGAATTGGTTGAGCAACTGAATGTTGCGGATTATCCAATGCACGTAGAACATCTGCGCGGCATCATAATCCAACATTTAGCTGAAACAAACAGTTTGCATGCACAAGCTTTATTAGACGACTTTAATAATGTCGCGAGTAACTTCCGCATCGTAAAACCAAAAACAGCTAATATTGACGCATTACTTGGCCATCAATCACGTTCAGCTGCTGAGCTGCGTGTTCAGGCTCAATAGGAGGGATCATGAGTAATAATGTATTTCAGTTTGTCGATGTACAACGCGTTGATCCAGACAAGAAGCGACTAAAAATTCGTAAAGTTGACTTCGTTGAGATCTATAAGCCATTTACGAGAAACCAAGCAAAGATGCAAGCTGGTCGTTGTCTTGAATGTGGTAATCCTTACTGTGAATGGAAATGCCCAGTACATAACTACATTCCGGATTGGTTAAAATTAGTAGAAGAAGGCCGCATTATTGAAGCGGCTGAGCTTTGTCACCAAACTAACAGCTTGCCTGAGGTTTGTGGTCGAGTTTGCCCACAAGATCGTTTATGTGAAGGCTCTTGTACTTTAAATGATGATTTTGGTGCCGTCACTATTGGTAATGTTGAGAAATACATTACTGATGAAGCCTTTAAATTAGGCTGGCGTCCAGATATGTCTAAAGTCATTCGTAATGACAAAAAAGTGGCCATTATTGGCGCAGGACCAGCGGGTCTTGCTGCTGCTGACATTTTAGTGCGCAACGGTGTGACACCGGTTGTTTATGACCGTAACCCTGAGATTGGTGGTTTACTGACATTTGGTATTCCAGCATTCAAATTAGATAAATCGGTCATGACCCATCGTCGTGAAGTATTTTCTGACATGGGCATCGAATTCCGCTTGAACACTGAAATTGGTCAAGATATTCAATTTAGTGAACTTGTCACTGAATATGACGCGGTATTTGTCGGTGTGGGTACTTACAAGTACATTAATGGCGGTTTTGATAACGGTGATGTTAAAGGCGTTTACGATGCCCTGCCTTATTTGATTGCCAATACGAACAATCAGCTCGGCTATACAAAATCTGATGACGAGTTTATCGACCTAAAAGGTCAAACGGTTGTGGTACTTGGTGGTGGTGATACAGCGATGGATTGTGTTCGAACTGCTGTCCGTCAAGGCGCTAAAGACGTTTATTGTGCTTATCGTCGTGACCAAGTGAGTATGCCAGGCTCACGTCGCGAAGTTAAAAATGCGAAAGAAGAAGGCGTTAAGTTCCTCTGGAATCTACAACCTTTAGACGTAGATGCTAAAGACGGAAAAGCAGTTGGCGTGAAAATGGTGAAGACCCGTTTGGGTAATCCAGATGCCAGTGGTCGTCGCCGCGCTGAACAAGTGATTGATTCAGAACATACGATTAAGGCTGATGCAGTGATCCAAGCGTTTGGTTTCCAACCAAACCCATCACAATGGCTACTTAATGAAGGTGTGACGACGAATGACTGGAACGGCATTATCGCGCCAGCAGACAGCGAATACCCTTATCAAACGGCCAATCCGAAAATATTTGCCGGTGGTGATGCAGTACGCGGCTCCGACTTAGTGGTTACGGCTATTGATGAAGGCCGTAAAGCAGGCGATGCAATTTTGGATTATTTAGATGTGTAATATAGGTTTTTAATAGCAGAAGGCGTTTGTGTTTATTCACAAACGCCTTTTTTATTAAAAATAACAAATAGTTAGTCTTCAGGACGCCAGCTTAATGCACTTGCAATAGTGCCTACGACAACTAAATCTTTTCTGTTGTCATCCAGTTCTGGCAATATTTGTAAGCTCAAGAAGCCGTTTGTTTGTGCAGCAGCGATAGTTTTAGTGCCTTGCTCAAATGCGTAACCCAAAGGTTTTTCAACCGTCATGAAGGAACCTTCACCTTTGTGTACAGATTTCACATTGAAATGATTATCATTAATACGCACGATACCAGTTTCGTATTTAGCTGCATCGAGAGAAATTGCCATTGCTTTAGGCGCCATCTCATATTCTCCAACTGACTGACCTTCCAATTTAATATCACAACGATACGGGTCACCACCTCCGAATGAAAGCATGCCTAAATTAACACTAGTACCACCACCACTACAAATTAACTGCCAAGTGGTTCCTGTATTCACTCGCGTGATTTCAGCAATCATATCGCCTTCATTAGTACTAATAGTATTAAACCAAGTTGAACCAGAAGCTGAACGAGAATACTTACCAATGTATTGACCCGCCAGATCAAATGTACCTTCTTTCCCAAAACCCCAGAAATCACCATCAGTTGTAATTAACATTTGTGGTTGAGATTTAATGTCTTCACTTCTTTCCATTAAAGCCGTTGTACCACAACCAACTAAAGATACAGTTGCCAATGTAATTACTGCTATTTTTTTCATTCAAGTCTCACAAATAAATTAAGTAGGAAGATACAAATATATGTTTGGTAAAATAAAAGCTCATGGCTATATTACTTATTATGTGTCAATTATTGCTCAAGATAAAACACTACCAAAGAACGTAATATTATACTGTTCATTACATTTTAAACATACAAAATCAGAACAACATGTCGATTTTTGAATATTTTTTGTTCTAAACGGCCTTTGAATATTAAATCACAACCAAAGTATTATTCAGCGGTAGCTTTCAATTTCAACTCTGAATGACATTCTATTCACGCACATACGAGTTAAATAAAAATTCCAAAGCTATCATTTTATCCAAGCTTTGATTTATGCTAGCATTCCTTTTTTAAGACCCGATTAGAGATGACAATGAAAATAGGTATTATTGGTGCAATGGAGCAAGAAGTTGAGATCTTGCGTGAGCAACTAGAAAATGTAACGACATTCACCCGAGCTGGTTGCGAATACTACAGCGGCACATTAGCTGGCCACGATGTCATTTTAAGTAAATCAGGTATTGGTAAAGTAGCAGCAGCAGTTGCAACTACCTTGTTACTAGAGCACTACAAACCAGATTATATTATTAACACCGGCTCTGCTGGCGGCTACGATAAAGCCCTTAAAGTAGGCGATGTGGTGATTTCTAGCGAAGTACGCCACCATGACGTGGATTTAACGGTATTTGGTTATGAAATAGGCCAATGTGCACAAAAGCCTGCGGCTTATTTACCAGATGCAAAACTTGTTGCTGCTGCGCAAAAAGCCATTGCCGCAGATAGCGATATCAAAACAATTGAAGGTTTGATTTGTACTGGTGATAGCTTCATGGCAAACCCGAAAAAGGTAGAAGAAGCCCGTGCAAACTTCCCGACAATGGCTGCAGTTGAAATGGAAGCAGCAGCAATCGCACAAACTTGTCATCAATTTGATGTGCCATTTGTAGTGATCCGTTCATTATCAGATATTGCCGGTAAAGAATCGCCGACATCATTTGAAGAATACCTTGTTATTGCAGCAAAAAATTCTTCAGCAATGGTAGTTAATATGCTGAAAGAGTTAAACTAATATGCTTTTGTCCATGGATTGGACTCTATTACAACCAGCAATAGTATTGTTGGTTGTAACTTTAATCGCCCGCTTTAATCCTATTCCTAGTCAATATCATCCGAGCCAATTATTAGGCTTATGTTTCACAACTATCGCTAATAAAGTTAACAACCCCGAACGCAGCAATAAACAACAAACCATCGCTGGCGCGCTATCTATTGTCTTCATGCTAACGTTGCTATTAGCTGGATTTGCTATATTACAATTCATCGTGATTGAAGAGTTTGCCTTTGAGTTACTAGTGCTAATTGCTTTTCTGCAATGGGAAAGGCTGCATTTAACTGAAGTCGACTTAGCTGATTTAGAAAAGAATACCTTCACAGAGCAATTAAAATTCAAAACACTACGCGACTTAACGTCGCTGTCTTTACTCGGTTTACATAAAGCAAGTATTGAAACCCTGTGTTTGCGAAATGCTTATCAATGGTTTGCCGTTATATTTTGGTATTTAACTGGCGGGATTTGGGCCGCAATAGCTTACCGTTTAATTCAGCTCATGGCGCAATATTGGAACTGTAAACAAAGTAACTTCGAGCGCTTTGGTCAGGCTGCTGCACAACTGTTAAACCTACTTTCTACACCCAGCCATTATCTACTTGCATTAACTTTAAGCTTATTTAATAAACCTGTAATGAACTTGAAATTAGCCAATCAGCAAGCTGAACAGTGGCATCATCCAAGCAGTGGCTTTTTATTGGCAAGCTTTGCTCATAGCTTATCGATACAACTTGGTGGGCCAAGGAAATATCAAGGCCAAATAATTCGTTATGCTCAACTAGGCAATAAACAGCCTGCCAATAAGATAGATGTCCAACGTGCCCAGCAACGGTTAAATATGGCCGCACTACTTTGGCTTACCGCTATTAGCATAGTAATGGCCGGAATGAGTTTATGGTAAATATGGCGGTTCTATTTCAGCCCAACTAACCTTATTAATAAAATAATCCATGAAACTAGTTGCTACTCGCTATCGTGTTTTAGCCATTTTATGGCGCAAAAGATATTACTTTATCTTACCTCTTATTCTGCTCCCTTTAGCAGGCTTAATTAGATGGTCCACCTCACCCTAAACTAAACTTTAGGGGAGCTACAGAGGAGTACCATCTATGTCTTCTATTACAGTCATTGGAATTGATTTAGGCAAATCAAC
>Ga0105356_10000580_pt1 | contig 34723 bp, 31 predicted proteins | sample GOMGulsemesocosm_3_FD_83502 | JGI IMG/M metagenome (GOLD analysis project Ga0105356, IMG submission 83502) | Methane-oxidizing microbial communities from mesocosms in the Gulf of Mexico - GOM9D Gulf of Mexico | ecosystem: Environmental > Aquatic > Marine > Cold seeps | place: Gulf of Mexico...
TGCAATGGTTCCTTTAGCTGAGATGTTTGGATATTCTACAGATTTAAGATCTATGTCTCAAGGACGTGCAACTTATTCTATGGTATTTGATAACTATGCTGAAGTTCCAAGAAATGTATCTGACGAGATCATTAAAAAGAGAAATGGCTAAAACTGTTTAAAAGAGTGAGTAACCTCACTCTTTTAAGTTTTAGCGAGCTTTTGTTAGTGTAATAGAAATCTATGATTTCGTAATTACACCAAAAGGTCTGCGGGAAGTAATAATTACTTCCCGCTATTTAAAAAAAAAGCCTCAATACCTCTGGTTTTGAGGCTTTTTTTTAGTAAATTTTGAATTAAAACATTAAGACTTCACATTAATCAATAAAAATCAACACCTATCCTTTCTTTATCCAACTCTTCAAGCAATATTTAATCCTAAAATACATTTCCAAGATTAAAAATAAAACCTCACATCCAAAATTTACAAGTTATCATTGCTAAATAATTCTCTTTTAACTGTATAAATTATATAAAATAGCCATTATAATAATTTATAACTTGTAATTTAATAACATCAAAATAACAAAGTAATTACTTTGTAAAAGCCTAAATGTACCAATAATAATAAAAATTTATATTAATTTAAAAGAGTTTAGCTAGAATTATTAAGACATAATCTATAGGATATTGAATGTATACAAAGTTTATATTTGTTAGCTTTATCTTCTGTTTTTCACTAGAAGCTATTAGTCTTAAAAATGTGATAGAAAATACGCTCAAAGAAAATCCAGAAATTAAATCCTTTCATAAAAATACCCAAGCAAATAAATATTATATTGATGAAGAACGTGCAGCTTTTTTACCAAGTTTGACACTTGACGCTTATTATGAAAAAAAAGATATTGAAGAAAAAAATAAAAACACTAACTCTGATTTAGAACAAAAAGGACATAATGTTGTTTTAAAAGTATCTCAACTTCTTTATGATGGAGGGAAAAGAGAAGCTAGGTATGAAGAACAGAAAAATTTGTATCTTTCGAAAAAACTTGCCAATGATTTTTTAATTGATAATATTATCAAAACATCACTTGAAACATATTTGGATTTGGTTAAATATGAAGAAAAACTAATCTTAGTTAAACATAATTTAAAAGTACATGAAAGTTATTTAGAGATTGCGTTAAACTCAGAAGAAGTTAGTGGAGAAAAATTAGATAGGTTACAAGTAGAATCCAAATTATCTTCTTCTAATGTAACGTATTATGAGGATTTAGAAGCTCAAAAAAGCCTGAGTCTTACCTTAAAAGAGGTTGCATATTTAGAACTAGGAAGTGAGTTTATTTGTAGGCCCATCATTGATGAGAGTTTAATCCTTCCCAAAGTTGAGGATTTTATTAAAGAATCACTTTTTAACAATAAAGAAATTTTAGAACAAATAACAAAGATTAGGAAACAAAATAATGTCTTGTCGCAAAACAGACTTTTTTTGCCTAGTATTAATGCATATATAACACAAGAGTTTGATAAGGGCTTAGATAAAGTTGATACGAGAAAAGATGAACTGGCATTCAAAATCGAACTAAGTTACAATCTATTTAATGGTTTTAGAGATACAAGTAAGTATCTAAGAGAAAAGACCTTTTTAAACGAAGCACAAGTATTACTGAATTCAATTACAAATAAAGTAAAAAAAGAGTCTTTACTTAGACATTTTACTTACTTTAATACAAAAAAGAAGATTAAGTATTTAAAAAACTACATACTTTTTAACAAAGAAATACTTGAAATATATCATCAACAGTTTGAAGGAGGGACTCGAACTTTTCTTGATTTAGTTAATCAAGAGGCAGAAGTATTTAGAGCAAAAAATGACTTAATAGAACAAGAGTTTATCTATTTCAAAAATTACTATGAGATTTTAAAAGATTTGGGTTTGCTGACAAGAAGTATTTTAAATCATCAAAATACATCTTGTGAAAAAATTGTTCTTAGTTTTGATGAATACAAAAGTAATATTAGCGAAGAAAACGGCCTAGTCGAATTATTAAATGAAGACATAAACGTTAATGATATTGAACCTTTATCAAAAAAACAGAAGAAGCAGAATCAAAACAGTATAGAAAAAGAAAGTTTAGAGCGTTCAAAAGAATTTACAAAAGATGGTACGGTTAATATGATGTTAGATGATATGTTAACGGATATATACAATTTAAAAGTAGATAATGATGTAAAAAGGGTAGCTTCTTTTAAAATTAAAGAAAAAAAGAAAAAAAATCTTCCTTTGCTAGAAGTTAAAGTTGAAAAGAAAAAAACTAAGCAAAAAATAATTAAGAAACAAAATTTTGATTTGAAAATTATATCTTCTATAAAAAATCTTCCTAATTTGGAGATCAAAGAAGAGTTTTTAAAAGAATCCTCCAAGTATTACACAATAGTAATTTCGAATTTAAAAAAGAATACTAGTATTAAACAATTTAAAAGAAGGTATTATTTAGAAGATAATTATTATAATTATAAAGTAAAAGGTAAAGAAAGAATACTTTATGGTGTATACTACTCTCAAAAGGAAGCTGAAGTAGCTCTTTCTTCACTGCATCCTCATTTGCAGAGAATGCAAATCACTGTTGATTTAATTAAAAATCAAAAATTGTTATATAAAAAATAAAGGCAAACTTTGAAACCTGAAACAACTGAAAATGAACTGGAACAAATGTCTAGTACAAGGAAAATAGATTCTCTTCTTGAATGTTTATTGTTTTTATCAAAATATTATAATCGCCCTAGTTCTGCGGAATCTTTAACAACGGGTTTAGCAATGTATAAGCAATTTATGAGTCCAAAAATGTTTGAAGAATCGGCTTTAAGAATTGGTTTAAAAGTAAAAACCGTAAAAAGAGAATTAAAAGAACTGTCATCTTTAGCACTTCCTAGTGTATTGATTTTAGAAGGTAACTCTGCTTGTGTTCTTTTGTCTATTAATAAAGAAGACGACACATATAAGGTAATGATTCCTGAAATATCAACAGGAGAAATGACTATTTCTTCTGCTCAAATGCACGGAATTTATGAAGACTTTACACTTATAATTAAACCCGAATACAATTTTAATAATAGAATCAAACAAGATGTTAAAATTGATCAACCAAAATCCTGGTTTTGGGGAACAATGATAAAGAGTAAACCTTTGTATATAAAAGTAGTAATTTCTGCTTTAATTATAAATATGTTTATTTTAGCAACGCCTATGTTTACTATGAACGTATATGACAGGGTACTTCCAAATAATGCATTGTCAACCTTATGGGTACTTGCTATTGGTATATTACTTGTGATGACTTTTGATTTTATTCTTAAATTAATGCGTGCTCATTTTATTCAACTCGCTGGTAAAAAAAGTGATATTATAATGTCCTCTCAGATTTTTGATCAGTTACTTAATATAAGGCTTGATCAAAAACCTGCTTCAACTGGACAATTTGTGTCAAGACTTCAGTCTTTTGAAAGTGTAAGAGAATTTTTTTCTTCTGCAACTGTTGCTGCCATTGTAGATTTACCTTTTATAGTTTTGTTTATTATTATAATTTTTATCATTGGTGGCCCTGTGGGTTATATTTCTATTTTTACGGTTATTATTGCTTTTACTTTTTCTTATTTTATGCAAAAACCTATAAAAAAAGCAGTAGAAGCATCTTCTAAAGAAGATCAAATAAAACAAAGTACCTTAAATGAGACGGTTGCAGGCTTAGAAATAATTAAATCAGTAAGAGCGCAAAGTAGAATGCGAACACATTGGGATAACTCTATTGAAAAAACAACACATTTTGGGAAAAAATCTCATTTTTTATCGCAAGTAGTAACTTTTTTTACTGCGTTTATTTCTCAGTTTTCTAATATTGCTATTGTAGTTGCAGGCGTTTATTTAGCAAGTGTTGGGGAAATGACTATGGGAGCAATAATTGCTTCTATGATGCTAAATGGACGTGTAATAGCACCCGTTTCTCAAATAGTTGGAATGATTATTCGTTTTGATAAAACAATATTATCTTTAAACAATATTGATGAAGTAATGAAAATGCCAGTTGAGAGAGAAAGTGATAAAAACTATTTATCAAGACCTGATTTAAATGGGGATATTATTTTTAAAGATGTGGATTTTTCTTATAAGGATCAAAACTTTTTGGTATTAAAAAATATTAATTTAACTATTAAACAAGGTGAAAAAGTTGGTATTATTGGAAAAATAGGATGTGGAAAATCAACACTTTGGAAATTAATCATGAACCTTTATGAGCCTAAAAATGGGTCTGTATTGGTGGATAACTCAGATATTAGGCAAATTGATCCTGTTGATTTACGACGTGCCATTGGTTGTGTACCTCAAGAACCTTTTTTATTTATGGGCAGTATTAAAGATAATATTACTATTGGAGAAGAACATGCAAGTGACACAGAAATACTAGAAGCTGCTAAGATTGCAGGCGTACATGATTTTATTGGTAAACACGATGTGGGCTATGATTTATTAGTAGGTGAGAGAGGTGAAGGTTTAAGTGGGGGTGAGCGACAAAGTGTTACTTTGGCAAGAGCTATTATTACAAATCCAAATATTTTGATTCTTGATGAACCTACGAACTCTCTTGATGGACAAAGTGAGGAATTATTTAAACGCCGAATTAAAGATATTGTTGAGCATAAAACAATGATTTTAATTACTCATAAACCCTCTGTTTTATCACTTGTTGACAGATTAATCGTAATGGATGATGGAAAAATAATTGCTGATGGACCTAAAGAAGAGGTTCTTGAGAGTTTAGCAGGAAAAAGTAAAAGGGTAAATCATGCATAAAGAAGATGTTGATTTTGTACATACTTTACAAGCACAAGTAAATGCCGAACCAAGTAATTTTACGAATAAATTCTTTTATTTGATAATAGGTTTTTTCTTTATTGCAATTGTCTGGGCCTATTTCTCAAAAATTGATGAATTAGCAAGAGGAGAAGGAAAAGTTATACCTTCTGAAAAAATTCAAACTATCCAAAGTTTAGATGGTGGAATTATTGCTGGAATCTTGGTTAAAGAAGGCAGTTTTGTTAAAAAAGGTCAAGCCTTAATTCAAATTGATACTACACGATATAAAGCTTCATTAGATGAAAATAAGAAGGCGTATTGGGGATTATTAGTGTCAAAAGTAAGACTTCAAAGTGCCCATTCTATAAATATGAAGTATAAAGTTCCTGTATTAAAGTTTTCAAGAGAATTAAGAGAGAATGTACCTGATATAATTAAAAGCGAAAGAGTCTTATATCGAGCAGAAATTAGTGAACATAAAATTGCCTTAGAAATCTTAGAAAATCAATTGGGACAAAAAATACAAGAACTCTTTGAATTAAAAGCAAAAAAGAAACAATTGTTAACGACAAAAATTTTGGTACGTGATGAGTACAAAACTATTAAGCGCTTGGTTGAGTCTAGAGCAAAATCTAAGATTGAACTTATTACTGTAAAAAAAGAATTAAATATTATTGAAGGAGATATTTCTGCTATTAATGCAAGTATCCCAAAAGCACAATTAACAATACAAGAAGCAAAAAACAGAATTGTTGAAAAAATAAACAATTACAAAAGTGAAAACTTAAAACAGTTGCATAAAGAAAATATAGAGATAAAAAAATACGAATCTATTTTAATTGAAGAAGAAGATAAATTAGATAAAACCGTAGTTAAATCCCCTGTTAATGGGGTAATAAAATTAATAAATGTGAATACAGTAGGTGGAGTTGTACGATCTGGAGATAATCTAATTGAAATTGTACCTCAAAGTGATGTCTTATTAATTGAAGCAAAAATTGATCCTAAAGATATCGCTTTTATTAATCCTGAACAAAAAACTGTTATTAAGATTACTGCCTACGATTTCTCAATTTATGGCGGATTAGAAGGACAAATTGTAGAGATATCTGCTGATAGTATAATAGATAAAGAAGATAAAAATCAAAAATCGTATTATCGTATTTTGGTTAAAACTAATAAGAATTTTTTGGAGAGAAACAGTAAAAAACTTCCAATAATTCCTGGAATGATTGCCTCTGTTGACATAATCACTGGACAAAAATCAATACTGGATTTTTTATTAAAACCAATTTTAAAAACAAAACAAAGTGCCTTCCATGAAAGATAATAATTATCTTTCATTTTGTAATACAAAGAGTTTCAAATTAAAATTTTGTTATAATCGCATATGAAATTAACTAAAAACTTTGATAAACTAAAACAAATTAAAACGGTTGGTATTATTTTACGACCAAATTCTCCTTCCTTAATTGAACAGTATGAAATAATTAGACAGCATTTTTGTGATGAAAATATTGAAGTACTTTTAGAAGATAAATCTTCTTTAATGATTTATAATAAAAAAGCCTATTCTTTTGATGACTTATGTAAAAAAAGTGATTTTTTAGTTTCCCTTGGTGGAGATGGTACATTAATCTCAGTGGTAAGGAAATCTTTTAACTGTAATATCGCTGTTTTAGGTATAAATCTTGGGACTTTGGGTTTTTTAACAGATATTCCTTTTTCTAAAGTAAAACCATTTTTACAAGATTTAAAAAAAGATATATACAAAATTGATTCTCGAATGATGATCTCAGGAGCAACAAAAGCAAATACTTTTGTTGCTTTTAATGATATTGTTATTTCCAGAAAATCAATCTCATCAATGATTAGAATTCATGCAAAAATTGATGGAAAAGCTTTTAATACTTATTATGGAGATGGAGTTATTATTTCAACACCAACAGGTTCAACTGCTTACAACCTTTCTTTAGGTGGTCCTGTTGTTTTTCCTTTAACAGATGCTTTTATTGTTACTCCTGTTGCACCTCATTCTTTAACACAAAGGCCCCTAGTACTTCCGGCTGACTTCGAGATAGAGTTTACTGTTTTAGGCACTCAAGGTGCTGTAATTATTGTTGATGGGCAAGAATTTTATGGAATTGAGCAAAATGAGTCTATAAAAATAGAGATTGCTTCAAAAAAAGCAAAATTAATACACAGACAAGAACGAAATTACTTTGAAGTATTAAGTGAAAAACTGCAATGGGGAAATTAAATGATTAGTAGGTTTTATTTAGAGAATTATCTCTCATTTTCAAAAGTTGATTTAGAGTTTAATAAAGGTCTCATCGTATTTACGGGACCTTCAGGTGCAGGTAAATCAATTTTGATGGATTCTTTATTGGCCTTGTTTGGTATTAAAGAAGGAAAAGCTTCTTTAAGTGAAGTCGTATTAGAAGAAACGAATATAGCGAATGAATTGTTTGATATAAAAGCTAAGGACGATATTTATATAAAAGAAATTAAAAAAGACAAAACACGTTATTTTTTGAACAATCAAAGTCTTTCAAAAAAGAACTTAAAAGATTTTTCTTCTTCTTTAGTTAAACATATTCATGTAAAAGATAATTCTGATTTTGAAAGTGATAAACTTATTACTTTTTTAGATTTTTTATCGCAAAGCGAAAATAAAAACTTTAAAAAACTAGAAGCATCCTTTAGTGAAAAATATATTGAATTTCAAGCAGTGAAAAAAGAGTTAAATAAAATCCTTCAAGATGAATCCAAACTTGAAGAGCTAAAAGAATTTGCAAAATATGAAATTGAAAAAATTGATGCAATTTCTCCCAAAATTAATGAATACGATGAATTAAAAGAAATCAGAAAAACCCTAAGTAAAAAAGACAAAATTGAAGACGCTATTAATGAATCAAAAGCAATCTTTTCTTTTACTTCAAAAGTTTCAAAAACCTTAAATTTAATGGAAAAAGACAGTTCATTTTTTGATGAAGCATTAAATGAGCTGAATAATATTTACGAAGGTTTTACAGATTCTTTGTTTGAATTAGAAGATATGGATATAGAAGAGGTTTTAAATCGGATTGAATTATTAAGTTCACTTGAAAAACGTTTTGGCTCAATTGCTTTGGCTCTTGAGTATAAAAAGAAAAAAGAAGAAGAGCTTGATTCTTATGACAATATTATTTTCTCAAAGTCCCAATTAGAAAAAAAAGTTCTTGTACTTAATGATGAAATTAATGTTTTATCAAATAATTTAAGCAGTGAGCGAAAAAAATCTGCTAAAATTCTTGAAAAAAAAATCAATCATTATTTGAAGTACTTGTATTTATCAAATGCGCAAGTTGTAATTGAAGAAAAAACACTTGATGAAACAGGTATTGATAAAGTAGTTTTTATTTTAAACAATGTTAAACTAGATACTATTTCTAGTGGTGAGTTTAATAGACTAAGACTTGCTTTACTTACATCAATGAGTGAGTATGAGATCAATGATAATGGTATTTTATTTTTAGATGAAATTGATGCTAATTTATCAGGAAAAGAGTCTGCTGCAATTGCTACGGTACTTAAAAAACTAACACAGAAATATCAGATATTTGCTATCTCTCATCAACCACAACTAACAGCTTGTGCTTCGCAACATTTTTTTGTGGATAAAAAGAATAATAAATCTAGTATTACCGAACTTTCTAAAGGCGAACAAGAAAATGAAATTGCACGTATGATTTCAGGTGAGAAAATCACTTCAGAAGCTCTTGTTTTTGCTAAGGATTTGATTCAGGCTTCGTCTTAAGTAGTAGGGTGCTCGTAAGTTAGCAAAAGAATTGAGTTGAATTGTTTTGCTAAGCTAAGATGCGCATATAAAAAGCAATCACATTGCTTTTTAAATACTTACATTAAACTCTTTTCTCATATTTTCAGTCAAAGATTTAAGTTTTGTCCAATCTGTTGGATTAGAAGTTTTTTCTAAAAGTGGGCCTAAGTTTTTATGGAATTTTTTTAAGAAATTATGAATATATTCTGTTTTATTAAAAGGATTATTGATATAGGCTCCATTATCAATTAATTCTACAACTAAATCTGTATAACCTAAGAAAGCTGCATAATTAATAGGTAAAACTCCAAATTTATCAGGTTTATTTAATAAGTCTTTGTTGAAAGATAAAATTAATCTGAATACTTTGACTTTATTTTGCCACATACAGTTATGAATCATATTTCTACCTCTGGCATCAACAGCATTAATATCAGCTCCTGCATTAAGAAGTATTTTTATGGTTTGAATATCATTATCTAAAATTGCTTTATGTAAGGTAATACCTCCATGAGAATCTCTTGCATTGACATCAGCACCTAGGGTAATTACTTGTTTTAACATTATGTAATATAAACGTTGCTCAGATACTTTTTTAAAAGCAATATTTTCTGCCATATACTTATAAACAATATTTGAATTTTCTCTGTCTCTTTGATTAATATCTGCTCCATATTTAGCCAAAGATTTAACCAGATCTATATTATTATGAAAAACAGCATCAAAGAAATAAGGTTGGTCTTGTGAATTTAGCATTGTTAAATTCACTTCTCCATTTAATAGAATTTCATTTAATACTTGTCTATAGTTTTGTGTTTCATCAATATTGCGTTTTTCTTTTAATTTCATCTTTTTTTCATTGTGCAATACAAGCTCAATAGTAATAAGTTTTTCAATAATTGTTCGATTGTCATTATCTGTAATATTAGGACGTGCTCCATAATTAAGTAATAATGAAACAGCTTCTATATTAGAGCTACCTTTCATAGCAGCAGTTGCTAATGCTGTCGTATTTGAAGAGTCAATAAAGTTAGGATCAACACCGTATTCTAAAAGAATTTTCATAATATCAATATTATTAACAGCTGTTACATAGGTTAAAACGTTTTCTCCATCATTATTATATACATTGTAATTTATTTCTTCTTCGATTAACCAAGGAATCATATCAATTAAGTTAATTAGTGGAATTTTTTCATCTGCAGTTAAGTCTTTAAGACCTGGGAATTCTGTGTTAATATACTTAATTAGTTCCATTAAAACAGTATTTCCATCTTTATCAACATGGTTGATATCTAAACCCAAAGATAAAGCATACATAAAAGTATCTATACTTGAAGCTCCTTTTTTTACAATGTAAAATAAAGTGGATTTTCCATCTGGGTCATTCTTTTCTAAATCAAATTTTGATTTGGACAAGATTAATTTTAAAATAGCTGGATTAGTGTAGGTGTTTTCATAAAATAGAATATCGCCATCTATTTTTACTATTTTATTAACAATAATATCATTTATGATTTCTAAATTATTTGAATCTATGGCATCAAAAATAAGATTATGGTTATTTAAATCGATATTGTCTATTTTTTTTACACTTTTTTTCAAAAAAACATAAATAGACTTTCTTGAATATTTAACAGCTTCTTGTATTGCTGTTCTTCCCTCGTTATTTCTTTCGTCAAGTTTGGCACCTGATTGAATCAATAATTTTACAGCTTCAGTAGCACCTAACTTAGAAGCTAATATTATTGCAGTATTTCCTTCTTCATCACATAGATTCTTGTCAATTTTTTTAGACAGTAACCATGTAATAGCTTCTATCGAATTGTTTTCTGCGCATATATGAAGAAAACCTTTTTTATGATCATTTACATAATTTATTTGTACATCTTTTAAAATAGAATTTGCTTTAGATTCTGCGAATGTGGGCTGATTAAGTACGCTTATTAAATCTTCTGCTGTATAAGTTTTAAATAATTTCGAAAACATAAGTGGTCCTTTGATTAAGACATTTTAGCAAAAGAAAGTATTTTAAAAGATTAAAATAAATAAATAATTACTTAATTCACCTAGAAAGAGTGAAAAACATACCATTACTTACAGAATTTAATAATTAAAAAATAAATATTATTTTTTACGGAATGTTTTTACTTAAAAAAATAAATGTATTTTTTTAACAAAGAATAAATATATAGAATTTAGCTATAATCGCGTTAACAATAATACAGTGCTATGCACAAGGATAAAAATGAAGAAAGTTGAATTATTAAGTCCCGCAGGAAATTTGGAAAAACTAAAAATTGCTATTTCCTATGGAGCAGATGCTGTTTATGCAGGTGTCTCGCATTTTTCGTTAAGAATTAGATCAGGAAAAGAGTTTACACTTGAAACCTTTAAAGAAGGTATTGATTATGCTCATGAAAGAGGTAAAAAAGTATATGTGACAATTAATGGTTTTCCATTTAATTCTCAAATTAACTTATTAAAAAAGCATATTCAATCAATGGCAGACTTAAAACCCGATGCATTTATAGTTGCAGCTCCAGGTGTTGTTAGATTATGTAGAGAAATCGCACCTGAAATTGAAATACATTTATCAACACAAGCTAATGTACTTAATTATTTAGATGCGCAAGTGTTTTGGGACATGGGTGTACGAAGAATTGTAGTTGCTAGAGAAATCTCATTAAAAGATGTGGTTGAAATAAAAAAACATTTACCCGATATGGAAATTGAAATTTTTGTTCATGGTTCTATGTGTTTTGCATATTCTGGACGTTGTTTGGTTTCAGCAGTTCAAATGGGACGAGTACCTAATAGAGGAAGCTGTGCTAATGATTGTCGTTTTGAATACACTTTATATGCAGCAAATGAAGATCATTCTTCACTGTTTAGATTAGAAGAAGAACCAGGTGTTGGTACGTATATTTTTAATGCAAAAGATATGAATCTTGCTTCTCATATTGATGAAATTCTAGCTTCTGGAGCAGTTGATTCTTTAAAAATTGAAGGAAGAACTAAGTCTCCTTATTATGCAGCAGTTACAGCTAATGCTTATAGAATGGCTATTGATGATTTTTATAATGATACTTTTGATGAAGCCAAATATCAAAAAGAGTTATTCACAACTAAAAACAGAGGTTTTTCGGATGCGTATTTAATTCATAAACCTTTTGATAGAAATGATACACAAAATTATGATTATTCTTTATCTAAAGGTTCTTATGAAGTATCTGGTCTTGTTTGCGAAGATGAAACACATTTTTTATGTAAGTACAAAACCTTTCCAGGTACAGATGTAGAGATTTTCTTACCACAAAATGCTCAAGTCCAAGAGTGTGAGAATGAAATTGGAAAAATATATAAAAAAGAAGATGGTAAATATTACGTTAATTTTAAAAAGATATTAACTGAAAAAAATAAAGAATTAGAAGCTGTTCATTCTGGGAATGTTAATAAAATACAATTACCAGGAAAATTACCTTATTTAACTATGTTAAGAATAGAGAATGAGGGTGAAGTGGTTAATCCGTTCGCTTAATGGTTTATTTTAAAGTCTCACAGAATATTAATATTAAAACGACAGATGGTTCTTTAGTAAAATACCATAAAGCACCTCCTGGAGTTAGCAGTGATGACTTTATTTATTGCTCTACGTATAATGATTTTTTAGATTTAAAGAGTGTATTTTCAAGAGTAGACAAAAAATACCAAATTAAAGTTCTTTTAGAAGAGAGAATTCTTTCTTCTCATATTATGCCAATTGAATTGGGAATTACGAATAAATTTGAATATCAAACCTTAAAAAAAATCGATTACCGCATGAAAAAGAATCTTTATGTGGAGAAAAGTTTAGAACATAAAATAAAAGAAGTCTCTTTCAGTGAAGATGGTTTCGATTTTTACGAACAAATCAATCCTTGCATAAAACTTGATATTAGCCTTGCCATTATTGGTGGAGTAGGAAGAAATATTGGAGAGATTATTTCTTCTTGTTCTGCTTTAAGAATTTTACATGAAGAACTTAAAAATAAGTTTCCAAGTGTAAAACTTGATATTTACTTAGAAAGCAGTGAAAATAAATACTATTCTAGAGATAAAGAGCTTCTTTTAACTCAAGGTTTTATTCATAAAATCGAGCCCTTATCCTTGTCTTTAAAAAAACTTTTAAGCTATGATTTTATTATTGATACTTCATTATTAAATAAAAGAACTTATTTTTCACATATGCCATATGTAGATGCCTATCTTTATAAGTTTGGCATTGACTATGAAAAAGTGAATAAGCTAAGAAAATCTACTTTTATTGATAGAATTAGTGCATCCTTAAATAAAAATTTAATTAAGAAAATCAAAGACTTAAAAAAAGTGGGAAAACTTCTCTTATTTCATCCTTATTCTGCAAATGAAGACAGAAGCATACCTAAAGAATTTGCAATAAAATATTTGAAAAAGCTAATTAGTACGGCAGATGATTATACGATAGTATCGGCATTAAATATTGTAGAATTGCATGATGATCGTTATGTAAATTTGGCTAATATGTCTAAAAGTTTAAGTGAGTTTATTTATATTATCTCGCAAGCAGATAAAATTATTACAGTAGATACTTCAACCTATCATATCGCGGATGCTTTTTTTGTTCCTACCTTGGTTTTGTTTACAGATGATAAAGCCAATATTAGAACCAAATATTATCAGCAAACTAAGACCATAGAAATTGAAGATAAAACAAAAAATTATTCTACCTTTACTTTTGAGAATCCAAGCTTAGAACTTTATAAACATCAAGCGTGGAAAGACCTGAAAATATCGAAGGTTATGAAACTATTAGAAACAATTTGATATAATCCAAATATCTTAAAAAGAATTAATTACTAAGGAAAATAGAATGAATTTTGTTTCAATTATAATGGGAAGTAAATCAGATTACGAAGTTATGAAAAACTGTAGTGATACGTTTGAAAAGTTTAATGTGAAATATGAAATGATAATTTCATCTGCTCACAGATCACCTGCTCGAACAAAAAAATATATCATAGATGCTGAAAGTAAAGGTGCTGTTGTATTTATTGCAGCTGCTGGAATGGCTGCACATTTAGCTGGTGCCTTAGCTGCTACTACAACGAAACCAGTTCTTGGAGTACCAATGAAAGGTGGAGCAATGGATGGTATGGATGCAATGCTTTCAACTGTACAAATGCCTGCTGGAATGCCAGTTGGAACAGTAGCACTTGGACGTGCAGGAGCAATTAATGCTGCTTATTTAGCAATGCAAATTTTAGCAATTAGTGATAATGAATTAGCAACTAAATTAAAAGAAGATAGAATAATTAAAGAAAAAGCGGTAGAAACTGATTCTTTAAGTATTGAAGTTAGAATATAAAAAACATATAAAAAGAGAGCTTAGGCTCTCTCTTCAAATATAAACTAAAATATTTCTTAGATATGTTTTAGTTTTTATTTGTATTATTTTAAACAATTTATTATAGGAAACGAAGAATGTTAACATTTTCACAGATGCTATTAAAACTACAAGAATTTTGGGCGAAACAAGGATGTAATGTTCTTCAGCCTTATGATATTCCAGCTGGAGCTGGAACTTTTCATCCTGCAACCTTATTGCGATCTCTTGATTCAACTCCTTGGTCAACTGCATATGTAGCACCTTGTAGAAGGCCAACAGATGGAAGGTATGGAGAAAATCCAAATCGTTTGGGTTCTTATTACCAATTTCAAGTTTTAATTAAACCAAGCCCTTCTAATATTCAAGATTTGTATTTACAAAGTTTGGAGTTTTTAGGCTTAGATATATCAAAACATGATATTCGTTTTGTTGAAGACAACTGGGAATCTCCAACCTTAGGTGCGTGGGGTCTTGGATGGGAAGTATGGTTAGATGGAATGGAAGTTACGCAATTTACTTATTTTCAACAAGTAGGGGGAATTGCTTGTGATCCTGTTGCTGTTGAGATTACTTATGGAACAGAGCGATTAGCTATGTATTTACAAGAAGTAGATTCTATTTTTGATATTGTATGGAATAAAAATGAGCATGGTATTACAACGTATGCTGATGTACATAAAGAAGGAGAATATCAGTTCTCAAAATACAATTTTGAAATTGCAAATACAGAAATGTTATTTAGACATTTTGATGATGCTTTTACTGAGTGTAAAGCTGCACTAGAAGCACAATTACCATTACCTGCATATGATCAATGTATGATAGCTTCTCATGCTTTTAATACGCTTGATGCACGAAAAGCAATTTCAGTAACTGAGAGACAAAATTATATTTTAAAAGTACGTGAACTTTCACAAGCATGTGCCAAAATGTATAGTGAACAAGAAGTGCAAAGAACACAAAGAATTGGTAATAAAAAAAACTTAGAAATTTTAAAAGAAAAATTTCCTGAAAAATTTGCTTAGGTAAATAATGAAACTGGAATTAATCTATAATTTTTTAAATGAACTTTCCCCTTTCTCTTTACAAGAAAAATGGGATAATTCAGGCTTATTAGTGGGACATTTAAATGATGATATAAAAGAAGTTCATATTAGCATAGATTTAGATGAAGAAATGTTAGCTTTAATTCCTAATAATTCTTTAGTGATTACCCATCACCCTTTAATTTTTAAAGCTTTAAAAACAGTGAATTATGATTCCTATTCAACAAAACTTCTAAAAATACTTATTCAAAAAAATATTGCATTAATTTCAATGCACACGAATATTGATGTAAGTCATTTAAATAAATATGTTGCTAAAGAAATTCTAGGATTAGAAGTACTTCCAAGTGAAGATTTTATAGTTTATGCAAAAGTAGATATGAATTTTGATGACTTTTCAAAATATATCAGTGAAAAATTAAACCTTAAGTATACAAAAGTTGTTAAGTGCAAAGAGTATATTAAAACAGTAGCATTAGTAACAGGTGCCGGAATGAGTTTTTTACCTCAAATTAAAGCCGATTGTTTTTTAACTGGCGACATTAAATATCATGAAGCAATGGAAGCCAAAAGTAGAAAAATCTCATTAATTGACATCAGACACTATGAAAGTGAACAGGCCTTTAGTACCCTTCTTATGGGACTTTTAAAAAAATATTTGGAAAATAATAAATTAAAAGCTATAATTACAGCTTCAAAAAACCCATTTGTGTTTTATAAACAAGGAGAACCGATTGAATAAATATTTAGAAGACCTAGTTAAGTTATCAAATTTTGATACAAAGATTTCAGCATTTGAGCCCCGAATTGAAAACGAAAACAGCAAGTTGTCGGCATTTATCGATGTAGCAGAAGAGATTAAAGGAAATATTAATACTTTATATGCAGAAATTGATGATATTAAATCAAAAACAACTAAAAACAATATTCACTTAGGTGAGCTAAAATCTAAATTAGAAGATATTGCTAAAAAACATACTGCTGTTAAAACAGACAGAGAATTAAAAGCTTTACAACTAGAAGAAGAAATTTCTAAAGAACAAATTACTTTTGCAAATGAAGAAATCATTCGATTTGATATTTTAAGTACATCAAAAGAAGAACAATTAAAAGAATTTCAAGCTAAACTAAGTGAAGAAGAATCATCAATAGCAGAGCTTAAAGTTTTAGTTGATGGAAATATTGAGAGTATTTCAAAAGAGCGAAACGAAGTATATGAAGATCGATCAAAATTATTAGAAAACTTTGATAATAAAATTCTAACTTTTTATCAAAAAATTAAAAGATGGGCTACTGATGCTGCTGTTGTTCCTGTACGGAAACAAGCGTGTTATGGATGTTTCATGAAAATAAATGATAAAACGTATTCAGAAGTTATAAAATCAGATGATATCGTAAACTGCCCACATTGTGGTAGAATTCTTTACAAAGAAAATGAATCTGAAGAGGCTTAATTGAGCCTCTTTAGTCTAATATATTTTTTAATTAGTCTATTTTTATATCTTATTGCACTTCCTTTTTTACTGTATAAAGCTTCCCATAAAAAATATAAAATTGCCATTCCTTCAAAGTTTTTTTTAAAAAATAATACTTTTTTTACAAAAAATAATATTTGGTTTCACTGTTGTTCAATGGGTGAAACAAAAGCAATAGAAGCAATAGCAAAAGAATTAAAAGAAGAAGTTAATATAAGCGTAATTACGAATACAGGATATGAAGAAGCAAAAAAAATTAGCACAAGTGTAAGGTATTTACCTTATGAACTGTTTTTGCCTTTTTGGATAAAAGAGCAAAAAGTATTAGTGGTTATGGAAGCTGAACTTTGGTATATGTTGTTTTTATGTGCAAGAAAAACGAAAACAAAAACGTTATTAATAAATGCTAGAGTTTCTGATAAATCGTACCGTTCTTATCTTAGATACTCTTGGTTTTATAAACATGTATTTAAAAATATAGATAAGGTTTTTGCACAAAGCAATAAAGATAAAGAACGTTTAGAAGAATTAGGTGCGAAAAATGTAGAAGTAATTGGTAATATAAAATTAGCAAATTTACCAAAAGTAAAGCTTGAATTAATAAAACCACAAGATTTTGTTATATGTGCTGCTTCTACTCATGATCAAGAAGAAGCTCTTATTTTAGACGCGTATAACAAAGATTTGGGAAAACTAATTATTGTTCCACGTCATCCTGAACGTTTTGATAAGGTAGATATTCTAATTAAAGAATATTGTAAAAAAGAAGCTTTGAGTTACAATAGATATTCTCAAAATGCCAATTTTAACGCGGACATAATATTAGTGGATGTTATGGGTATTTTAATTGATATAATGAATATATCTGATGCAGTTATATTAGGTGGAGCGTTTAGTAAAATTGGTGGACACAATCCAATTGAACCCGCTTTTTTTAATTGCAAATTAATAAGTGGAGAACATATATTTAATCAAAAAGCACTCTTTGAATGTGTTAATGATTATTATATTGTTAAAAATGAAGAACTAAAAGAACAATTAAAGAATGTTAAGAATTTAAAAAATTCGTCTTTGGTTCAAAAAGGTTCAATTGAACCAATTTTAAAGGAAATAAATGGAAACTGAAAAAGCATACAAATTATTAGCAATACAAGAAAGAATTTCTAATTCAAAAGCTAAAGATTTAATTGATAAAGGCCTTGTAAGAGTAGCTGGAAGAAAAGTAAGCATTGCTAGGGGCGAAATTGATGTAAGAAGCAATTTTGCAATTAAAGATGTAAATGAAATGAGAATAATTTTTCAAGATAATGATATCTTAGCCTTAGATAAGCCTGCTTTTCTAACTGCTGATGAAATTTCAAGAAAGTTTCCTGATTATATTTTATTAAATAGATTAGATAAAGAAACTTCTGGAGTTATGTTATTTGCAAAAAATAAAGCCTTCCAAAACAGAGCAATAAGTGAATTTAAGAAGAACAACGTTTATAAAGAATATGTAGCAGTTGTTGAAGGAAAATTCATTGATGATATTGAAATTGACAAACCTATTTTAACAATAAAACACTCTGGAAAAGCAAGATCAACAATAGATAAAAAAGCTGGAAAACCAGCTAAATCAACGGTTTACCCTATGTATGTAGAAGGAAATAAGTCTAAGGTTAAAATTGTTATTGATACAGGAAGAACGCATCAGATTAGAGTACATCTTAACTCAATTGGTTTTCCAATTATTGGGGATGCAACTTATGGTAAAACATCACCAAACGTACAACGTGTATTATTGCATTCAAAATGTACTAAAATTTTTGATTATATATTCGAAGCAAAAGAGCCAAGAGAGTTTAGAATCTTTGGTTTAGAATAATTATTGTTTTTTTTAAGTATTTCTAAAGTTTTTTAAAAGTTTAATATCCCTTAATTTGGGTGTTTCTTTTAAAAAAGTTCTTTACTAATATTAAATTTAACTTAAAATATACCCCTTTTAATATTAAACAAAGCAAAGATTCTGTATTATTACAAAATTAAAAATATGGAGAGTTTATTTTGTTTGATGTTATAAGTAGTTCTATTAAAAATGCAGTTAATAAAATCAGATTTAAAGATGATGCAGCGTCTTTAAAAAAAGCCACAACTGAATTACGTAAATCACTTTTAAAAGCAGATGTTAATCATAAAACAACAAAAGAGTTAGTGACTTTGGTTGAAGCTGAAACAAAAAGATTGGGAATTGGGCAAGAATCTTTTCTTAAAGCTTTGTCTACTTCTTTAGAATCAATTTTAACAAGCGAAGGTAATCAAGGTTTTGTTTATTCTTCTACTCCTCCTACAACCATTTTAATGACTGGACTTCAAGGTTCTGGTAAAACAACAACAACTGGTAAATTAGCCAACTATCTAAAACTTAGAAAAAAGAAAGTTTTAGTTGCAGCTTGTGATTTACAACGATTAGCAGCAGTTGAGCAATTAAAACAAATTGCAGTACAAATTGATGTAGATATTTATTATGACGAGAACGAAAAAAATCCTGTAAAAATTGCATTGGCAGCCAAAAAGAAAGCAACAGAAGGGCATTATGATGTGCTTCTAGTTGATACAGCTGGACGTTTAGCAATTGATGAAGAATTGATGAAAGAATTAAAAGAAGTAAAGACTTCTTTACTTCCAGATGAGATTTTTTATGTAGCAGATTCTTTAACAGGTCATGATGCAAGTAAAACTGCCAGTACTTTTAAAGAACAAATTGGTATTGATGGTGTTATATTATCTAAGTATGATGGAGATGTTAAAGGTGGTGTTGCCATTTCATTAGCGCACCAAGTAGGTGTTCCTTTAAGATTTATAGGTACGGGTGAGAAAATGCCTGATCTTGAAGTATTTATTCCTTCAAGAATCGTTTCTAGGTTAATGGGAGCTGGTGATATTGAAGGTTTGGCTGAAAAAACATCAGTATTAATTGATGAAAAAACAGCAAAACAAGTAGCACGAAAAATCAAAAAAGGTGAATTTAACTTTAATGATTTTTTAGATCAACTATCAATGATGAGTAAATTAGGTTCCATGAAATCTATTATTGGTATGATTCCTGGGCTTTCTGCAATGACAGGAGGCCTTAAAGATATGGATTTTGATAATTCTGTTGAGATTAAAAGGATTAAAGCTCTTATTGGTTCAATGACACCAAAAGAGAGAGAAACACCTTCTTTAATTAACCCAAGTAGGAAAAAAAGAATAGCAAAAGGATGTGGATTAAGTGAAGTTCAGATTAATAAAATCTTGAAACAATTCAAATCTGCATCTAAAATGGCTAAAAAGCTTTCATCTAAGGGTGGAATGAAAGGTTTGGCCAATATGATGGGTCAAATGAAAGCACCTGGAGCAGCAGGTGGTCTTCCAGGCCTTGGAAGATAAAAACACTTAAATAAAAAATGTATAGTATTGAGTTGTAAACTCTAAGAGTTTAGAATTCAATACTATCGAAAATTAAAAGGAAAAAAACATGACAGTAATTAGATTAACACGAATGGGTAGAAATAAAAAGCCATTTTATAGAATCGTTGTAACAGATTCAAGAAAAAGAAGAGATTCAGGATGGATTGAATCAATTGGTTATTTTAACCCAGTAGTAGAGCCAAAGGTTCTTAAAATTGATTTAGAAAGATATAACTATTGGTTAAGCGTTGGTGCTAAACCTAGTGAAAAAGTTAATAAATTAGCTACTTCTGCTAAATAGGTTTTCCTATGATAACAAATTTCATAGAAAACTATGCAAAGTTAATTGTTTCTTGTCCCAATGAAGTTAAGGTTTCAAAAGAGCAAATTGATGAGACCTTTGCTGAAATTACTATTAAAGCCAATGCAAATGATATTGGTAAATTAATTGGTAAGAATGGTAATATGATCAATGCTTTAAAAACTATGGCAAATGGTTGTAAAGCTAAAGACGGAGTATCTTACAAGATACAAGTCTTAGCAAACTAGGTTTTTTATGGAAAATGTATATATAGCGAAACTGGGAAAATCGGTTGGATTAAAAGGAGAAATTAAAATTTTTCTTGAATCCGACTTTCCTTCTCAATTCAAAAAAAACGCAAGTTTTACTACCAATAAAAATACTACTTTAATTGTTGAATCATTTAATGAAAAAAGAGCTGTAATAAAGTTTTTTGGAATTAATGATATTGACGCAGCTAAACGGCTAACGAATACTGAAATTTATACTACAATTGAAGATACAAAAGACTCTTGTACCCTAGGTGATAATCAATACTTTTGGTTTGATATTAAAGAGTGCCAAGTGATTGAGAATGAGATTGTTTTAGGTGTTGTTAGTGAGATTCATCGTTATCCATTGAGTGACTATTTAGAAGTTCAAACTTCCAAAGAATTACTTGATAAAGACTTACCCAAAACATTTTTAATACCTTACAATAAAGAATATATTCTTAATGTAAATATAAATGAAAAAGAAATTTTTGTAAAAGATTCTTATCTTATTTTGGAAAACAGCTAAAAATATTTTTATGTGTAATTACTAAGAGTTTTATTCTTAGTAATTACATCTTTTATCAAACTCTTCTTGTGTTAAATCAATTTTGTATGCTTCATTTTTAAAGGCTTTTTGAAGTTTTTTAAGAACTTCATCTCTTTGTTCTTCACTGTATGTTCCCAATAAAACTTCTACCGTATTATTATTATCTCTACAAAGTTGTATGTTATTATCAATGGCTTCAATTTTATCAATAAATGATTTGTATAAAAGTGTATTGTTTGTTTCGATTTTTATAAAAGATAAGAAAGAACTTTTTTCTATTTTAATATCTTGTTCTTCTTCTATTATTTGAGCTATTAATGTGTTTTTAATAGGAAAAGGTGTTTCTTCAATTACAATTTGTGTACTCTTTTCATCTTCTACTGTTGCAGCTGTTTCGATTTTTTGATTATTTTCTTCTAATAAAGCAATAGCACCCTTTGCTTCTTCTTTTATTTTTTCATTTTCTTTTTCAAGATCATTTTCTTTATTTTGCGAACGTAATAATTCTTCTTGGGTAGTATTTAGTTCTTCTTTTAGTTCTTTATTATTATTTAATAAACTATTGTTCTCTTTTAATAATTGAACTTCTTTGTATTTTGCTAAAAGTTCTAAATCTTTATTAATTTGAAGCAGTTTTGCATTTTTATTTTCTAAAGAGGCTTGATATTCTTTTTTCTTTTTTTCTTTTAATTCTGTATCTTCTGTTTCAATGATTTGGTCTTTAGTTAATAAATTTAATTTTTTGTTTAATCTTACTACATTAATATCTTTTACTTTAAAGCTATATTTTTCCACATTTTTTGTTACATTTGTTTTTAGATTCTTTTTTTCTTCTATTTCTTTTTCAAAGAATCCTAAAAAATATAAAATTATTAATATTATTGAGAAAGAAGCAAGTACGCCAAGAGTAATTATCAAATATTTTATATAATTAGGCTTTTTTTTCTGTATGTCTTTTTTATCTTCTGTTTTATCAGTACTTATTTCATCTGCAGAATCTTTGGTATTTTGTATAACAGAGGCTAATCCAAGCTCACTTAAATCTTCTTCTTCTAAGCTTGTATTTTCCTCTTCTTTGTCTTCTGACATGAAATCTAGGTTTTCTAATTCATCATTTTCAAGATTCTCTAATTCAATTTCTTGCGTTTTATTGTTATCTTCTTCATCAAGATTCATAAGCTCATCTAAATCAGAAGTATTCTCATTTGCTTCATCCAGATTCATAAGCTCATCTAAATCAGAAGTATTCTCTTCTTCCAGATTTGAAAGTTCATCCATAACAGATGCAGTACTGTCCTCATTTGCTTCATCAAGATTCATAAGTTCATCAGTATTATCTTCCTCTATTTCACTTGAATCCAAATTCATCAATTCATCCATGTTATTATCACCAATATCATTGTCTAAATTCATAAGCTCATCCATATCACTTGAATCGTTATTTAAATCAGAATCTAAATCCATTAGTTCATTCATATCCTCATTACCCTCTTGAGGTATATCACTATCAAGGCTCATCAACTCATCTAAATCATTTGTATTGCTATTTTCTGCCATTTAATTATCTTTATTTGAATTTCGTTTTTCTTTTTGTTTTTCTAATATTCTTTTTTTATTTTTTTCATAATAAACTTTTCTGTATTCTTTTAGCTCTACTTTTCTCTTTTCTCTGTAGTCTTTATCGTACTCTAAACGTTTATTCTTATTTAAGAAATAATACTCTTGTTTTTGTTTTTTGTATTGAGTTATTTTTTTAATGATTTTTTCTTTTCTAGAGTCTACATGTATTTTTTGCTGCTTAATTATTTCTTTTATTTTAAAATCAAAGTTTAAATCACTTAAATCATTTTCATAATCATGGGCGACTTTTTTTTCTTTGTTTTTATTTTTTAAATAATACTCTCTTTTTTTCCGCTTATGAGCCAGAAGTTTTTCTTTGCGTATATTTTTTAATTCTTCAAGCTTCATATTAATAATTATTAACTTTTCAATCTGTTAACAATATCTAACATTTCATCTGTTGTTGTAATTGATTTTGAATTGGCTTCATATGCTCTTTGTGCAGTAATTAAATCAACCATTTCTGTAACCAAAGATACATTAGAACCTTCCAACATTCCTTGTCTTAGTGAACCAAACTGTTCAATTCCTGGATTTCCATCAATTGGATCACCTGACGCTGCTGAAGCCTTAAACATGGTTTCTCCAATAGGAGATAAACCAGCAGGATTAATAAAATCTACAATAGTGATTTGCCCTAAAGTTACAAGAGCTCCTGTTGTTGAATCCGTAGCACTTACTGTTCCATCTGTTCCAATGGTCAAGTCAATAACATTATCTGGCATTACAATTTCTGGTTCTAATTTATAACCACTTCCATTTACTATAGCACCCTCTTCATCAAATTTAAAAGACCCATTTCTTGTATATCCTATTTCTCCATCAGGTAAAGTTATGGCAAAAAAACCATCTCCTTCAATTGCAATATCTAATTCATTTCCTGTTGTGGCAACATTTCCTGGAAGAAAACTTTTTTGCACGCCAGAAAGCCTTACACCCATTCCTACATCCATTCCCGTAGGATTTGTAGTGGTTGCAGATGTTTGGCCTGCTGTGTAATTTAAAGATTCATACATTAAATCTTGAAATTCAGCTCTGTCTTTCTTAAATCCAGATGTATTAACATTTGCTATATTATTTGACGTGACATCTATTTGATGTTGTTGCGCATTCATACCCGTTGCAGCAGTATATAATCCTCTAATCATTAGAAATCCTTTTGTAATTAAGATTATTATATTTAAAGAACTTTTAAACTTTCATAAATTACATTAATTATTTTAGCTATATTAAGTATAAATTTAATACAAATTTTATATAATTGATAAATTATGAATAGTACAAAGGTATAATATGAAAATTTTAATAGTTGATGATAGTTCAACAATGAGAAGAATAATTGGGAATGTAGTTCAACAATTAGGTTTTTCAAAAGATGATTTTGATGAAGCAGAAGATGGTGTTGTAGCATGGGCAATGCTTCAAAAAGGTCAGTATGATATCGTACTAACAGATTGGAATATGCCAAATATGAATGGTTTAGATTTGGTTAAAAACATTCGTGGTGGTGGAGCTCACCAAAAAACACCTATTATTATGATTACAACTGAAGGTGGTAAAATGGAAGTTATTACTGCTTTAAAAGCTGGAGTAAATAATTATATAGTAAAACCTTTTAATGCTGCAATATTAAAAGAGAAATTAGATGGCGTATTAAAATAAAAAGTAGATTTATTAAAAATATTTAAAAGGTTTTGTAATGAGTATGAGCCAAGAAGAAATTGAAGCATTAATGAGTGGAATCGAAGTGGAAGAGACTCCTTCACCTACAGTAAACAATGATGAAATTAAAATAGTAGAAGAAAAAAGTCCAGAAGATGAAATATCTGAGCTTATTAATTCTGATATAACTGACGTTTCAAATAATGATGAACTTAATATGGATGAAGTATCTGAAATATTAAATGAGAATGAAAACATACAAGAAGATATCTCTAATAATACTAAGCTTGAGCTTGATGAAAACAGTACTAATGAAACAAGCGAAGAAGAATTGTCAATTGATGAATTGGTTAATAGCATTGCAACGGATGATGCTAGTGAACTAAGTATGGATATCGATTCAATTAATGATACAAATATGAATGACATATTATCTGAACCTACGCTACAAGAAAGTTCTTCTAATAATGATGAAATTGGAAAAGACTGGGCAGAGACAAGGATTGATCAAGGCGTATTTCCTTTTCCTGTTGATAAAGATACTCAAGTCGTTAATCAATTAAGTGAAGTTGCAAGTGATTCGGAAGAAAAAGCATCTAAAATTCTTGATACCTTGTCTCTTGTTTTAGATAATAATGATTTAATAAGTAAAAAAATAAAACCTGTGGATGAATTTATTTCAAGTCAAATTGCATTACTTGAAACATTGCATGCTAAATTTCCAAATGTTGCACAGTTTAAAGAAAATTTAGATATTGCAAAATCCTTAGATGATAATTGTAAAAGTGTTTTAGAAAATTGTGATGATGAAAATATGGAAATATTTGGAGCAATGGAGCTAATGCAATTTAATGATATAAACAGACAAAAGATAGAAAGAGTGATGTCTGTTATTAGAAAATTATCAACCTACTTAAATAATTTGTTTGAAGATGATAATTCACATAAAGAAATTGTAGTTGCAAAACATATTTCCGGTGATATTCAAACAGATCTTGTTGGAGCAGATGACTTAGAATCACTAATAGATGAATATTCAAAAGGATAAATAATGAACCAAGGTACTTACCCATTAGCAGCTGCAATGATTAATCAAATTAATCGTTTGGATGTAATATCGAATAATTTAGCCAATGCAAATACAAATGGTTTTAAAGAAGAAGGTTTAAGTGAAGGTACCTTTAACAATTATTTAAAAGAAGCACGAGAATCAAACGTAAGTATTATGAATGAAAGTGCAGCCGTAAATAATATACCTAAAATTGATCAAAAATATATTTCTTCTGCTTTAGGTCCCATTGAAATGACAGGCAATAAATTGGATTTTGCCCTGAAAGACCAAGACACATTTTTTAAAGTTCAAAATGAAAATGGTGAAGTCATGTATACACGAGATGGTTCTTTTAAAGTACTAAATAACTCTTTATTGGTTGATGGAAATGGAAATTTTGTTTTAAATAATGATAATGAAGCAATAACAACTGAAGATGATTTTCTTCAAACTATTGCTGTTGTAAAAACAGATTTTCCTAATTTGGATAAATTTGGTGATAACTATTACAGAGCAAAAGATATTAATAAAGTAGAAGTTCAAGAAAACAATGAAGGGTTTTTATTACAAGGTGCAGTTGAAAAATCTAATGTAAATATGGTAAATACCATGATTGGTTTAATAGATGCCAGTAAAAGTTTTGCCCAATCTCAAAAAGCAATTACAACTATTGATGAAATGAATAGAAGTTTAATTCAAAAACTTGGTAGGATGGTATAATGGAAATTAGCCCTGTAAAAGCACTTCTTTATGAACAATTAAGTTTTAGAAGTGAAAGACAAAAGGTTATTTCAGCAAATATAGCAAATATTAATACTCCAAATTACAAAACAAAAGAGTTGGTTTTTGAAGACGAAATGAAAAAAGTTGACAAAAATGATTTAAAGATGAACATTACACATCAAAATCACATTCCTTTTGATATGAATGAACAACAAACAAATAAACCACATTTACGTGAAGTAAAAGGTTTAGATGAACAAAATGATGGGAATAATGTAAGTTTAGATACTCAAATGGGAGAGATGTCAAAAAATCAAATGATATTCTCTGCTCTTCAACAATCAATTAAAACGGATTCAAGACTTCTACGTTCTGTTATTGAATCATCAGCTAAAAATTAAATAGGATAATAATTATATGGATCAACTTTTTAAGTTTGTAAATAATTTAACTGCAGCACAAAGAGCTGTTATTATGGGTGGAGTTTCTTTATTATTTGTTCTTTTAATTGGATTACTTGTATATTCAAGTGTTAAAGCAGAAGATAAAAAGCTAAATTATATTATTGCCAGCAATTTAACAAAAAGTCAAGTAATGTCCGCTTCAAATGAACTAGAAGCAGCTGGAATTAAATATTTAATTGCTGGAAATGGAGACTCCTTAACCCTAAAAACTTCAAAAGAATTCATTAACATTGCAAAAATAAAATTAGTAACCTCTGAAGCATCAGGTACAAAACATGTAGGCTGGGAAATATTTGAAAAATCTTCTTTAGGAACTACAAACTTTGAAAACAAAGTTAAATATTTAAGAGCTTTGGAAGGTGAACTTTCTAGGTCTTTAGAATCCTTAGTAGGTATATTAAGTGCAAGTGTTAAAATAGCAATTCCAAAAGAAACTATTTTTACTGAACGAAAAGTAAATCCAACAGCTTCTGCTGTTATTTCATTAAAACCAGGTGTCTTTTTAACACAAAAACAAATTATTGGCGTTAAGAATTTTATTGCTTCTGCTGTGTCAAACTTAAAAATAGAAAATATTAATCTAATAGATCAAGATGGGGCTTTGTTAGAAGAATCAGAAGATGAATCAAATAATAAAAAATCCGTTGTTCAAGATAAATATAAAAAAAGACTAGAACAAGATTATGAAAATAAAATAATAGCTTTGCTTGAGCCTTTTGTGGGTTTTGGAAGAGTTGTTGCTAGAGTAACTTTGAGTTTAGACTATGTTAATAAAAGAGTACAAGAAGAAATTTATGACCCTGAAGGAACAATTAGAAGCTCACAAACCAATGAGAATATTTCTTCTTCTGAAGGTGGCGCAAAAGAAAAAGGTGGCATACCAGGTGTTCAAAGTAATATAGAGAATACAGGAGATGAAGAAAATAATGGAAACATAAAATCTTCCAATGAATCAAGTAAAAACATTCTTAACTTTGAAATATCTAAAAAAGTTATTGACCAAAAAGACAATGCTTATTCTTCTATTAAAAGAGTTACTGCTGCTGTTACTTTTGACAGCAGTGTTTTAAAAGATGTAGAATCAAAAGATGAATTTTTACTTTCTATTGTATCTCTTGTTGAAGATACAATTGGGTTTGATGAACAAAGAGGAGATAAGGTCACAGTAAGAGATTTTAAATTTTTGGGCTTGAGCGAACTTGGAGCACAATCTTTAGATGCAGATGGTAATGTAATTACTTCCTCTTCTGCTGAAGGTACAGATGATATTGCCTTAGTTAAGTCACTTATGAGAGATTTTGGTGAATATGTGCAATATATTATTGCAGCTATTTTATTGTTTGTGTTTTATAAAAAATTTATTGTAAATCATGAAATTGTTATCTTAGGGGATAAAGCAGATGCAAAAAAAGTTGATGACAGTGAAGTAGAAATTGATTTAAATGAAAATTTTGATATCTCAGGTGCACAAGGCAGGCTAAAAGCCAAAATAAAAAGCCAAATACTAACTTCTTTAGATGGTATGGATGAAGAAAGTGCTGCTAAATATGAGCTCTTAATAGAAGAATTGGACAGAGAAATACATGAAAATCCCGATGAAATAGCAAATATGATACAATTGTTATTATCAGAAGGTGATTCAAAGTTTAAAGGTTAAAAATGGATGTTGAAAGAAGAGAAGAACTCTTAAGAGGTATGCCAATGATAGACAAGGTCGCAAGATTTTTTGTTTTAATTGGGGAAGATGCTACGGTTAAAATATTTCAGAATCTACCTATTAACTTAGTAGAAGAAATATCTACAGCTATTACTCAGCTTTCTTCTATTGATAAAGAGATGTCATTAGCAATTTTAGCAGAATTTCACCTCTATACTAAATCTAAGTCCTTTATTTCTTCAGGTGGTTATGATTATGCAAAAGATATTTTGTATAAATCTTTAGGGAAGGGTGAAGCAGATGAAGTTTTAGCCAAACTCTCTAGGATGAAATTAGCGGCTCAAAGTTTTTCGTATTTAGATGCTATTAATCCTAAACAGTTAAGTGATTTTATTAAAGACGAATCTCCTCATACCATTGCTGTTATTTTATCTCATATGGAGCCTTCTGGTGCTGCTGAAGTATTAATGCAATTAGAAGAAGATACAAAAGTTAAAGTTACTATGCAAATGGCAACTATTAAAGATGTATCTCCTGATGTAGTAAGAACAATATCAGAAGTTCTAGAGAAAAAACTTGAATCTTTACTTTCTTCTATTGTTGATGTTGGGGGAGTTAAAGTTGTTGCTGATATGTTAAACAGACTTGGACCTAAATCTCAAGATATATTAAAAAATATTAATGGGGTTGATACTGGACTTGCTGTTAAGATAAAAGAAAATATGTTTGTATTTGAAGATTTATTAGAGCTTGAGAGCGAATATATTATGAAAATTTTACAAAATATTGACACAGGTGATGTTGCAGTTGCTATGAAAAATGCTACAGCAGAAGATATGGAGAAAATTACTTCTTCTATGAGTCAAAGAGCAAGTGATAGATTTAATGAAGAATTTGAAATGCTTAATAAAGTCAAAATTAAAGACATTGAAGCTGCTCAAAGAAAGATGTTAGATGTTGCACAGAAACTTATGGAAGAAGGCTCAATTGAAAGAGATATGGACGAATCCTAATGAAAAATAATGTTTATTCAAATGCAAAAGTAGTAAAAAGTGAAAATGAAGTACATTCTTATGAATTAGGTACTTTCTCAAATTCTGGTGAACTTAATCAAAACGACAAAATGAAAAATGTTGCTAAACTAGAACATCGTAATGTGGCTGAAAAAAATGAGCCTTTGATGTTACAGATTGCAGCGCTTACTAATTCCGTTACTGATATTAAAAAACAACTAACCCTAATGACAACTAACGGCGTTAGTCAACAAGTTATTGATAAACAAGTAGTTGAAGCTATTAAAGACTTAAAACATTATGCCTCATTTTTTGAACAAGCTTCTTTTCAAATGGAAACAAAACTTTTAAAAACATCTATGGCAATTGCAAAGAAAATAATTGCAATTGAAGTTGGTGCTAATTCTGCACAAATTGCTAAAGAAACCATTAGTAATTTATTGTTAAAAATAAAAACGGCTTCAAAAGTTAAAATTCATTTAAATCCAAAAGATTATGAAATCTTAAAAAATGATCTCAATTTACAAGATTATATAGAACTCGTAGATGATACGAATGTGACAATTGGTGGGGTTGTAATTGCCAGTGATTTAGGTAATTTTGATGGAAATATTGAAGCAAAAGTTTCAACTATGTTAGAATCTTTAGAATCACTAAGCTAATTATGCTATTCATCTTACGCAATTCTTTCCTTTAGATTAAACTCTTCCTTACTCTTAGGTATTTTTCAATTCCTTCAAATAATTAGACTTTTCTTATGATATAATTTTTATATATAAAAATATGCAAAGAAGTAAGTATGGATATTAGTGAAAGAGATTACGATTTATTAGTTGATGCAGAAATTCAAGTTGATGTTATGCTTGGTAATGCCCATTTAACCATTAAAGAATTTCTTGATTTATCTGAAGGTGATATTGTTTCTTTGGATAAAGTTGCAGGTTCAGGTGGTGATATTTATGTCAACTCAAGAATTATAGGAACAGGCGATATCATTGTAATGGAAGAAAAACTAGCAGTAAGAGTACAGGAATCAATGGATTCTGATACCGTTGTTAGATATTTCTTCGAAGAAAGAATTTAGGAGATTATTATGGCAGTAGAATCAGTACAAACACAATCCGGCGTAGATGCATTTGGAAATTCATATACAACGAAGATATCAAATGATAATTTGACAAATGAGGATTTTTTAACGCTTTTATTAGAAGAAATGAAACAACAAGATCCTACAAGTCCAATGGATTCAAACAGAATGTTGGATACGCAAATGCAAATGTCTAATATTCAAACAAATCTTGACTTAGCAAAATCTATGGAATCCTTACAAACTTCTTATTCATTATCTGCTTTATCAACTGCTGCAAATGTAATTGGTAAAAATATTGAAGATGGAAATGTTTCAGATTCTGGAACAAGCAAAGCTTATACGGTACGATCTGTTGAAAATACAGATGGAGAAGTTTTTGTAAGAGCACAAGAAATATTATTTCTAGAGGATCAAGTTTTAGATCAAGATGGTAAAGTTGTTAATTACGATATTAATGGAAATATTTTGGACAGCAATGGTGCTGCAACGGGTAATTACATTGCTTTAAAAAATCCAGGTGAAGTAATAAGAGATGCCAATAATAAACCTATTATTTTAGACTCAGAAGGTGAAGGTGTAACTCAAACAAGTGATTATAGTTTTGAGATGGCAGGTAGTGTACAAGCCGTATATTCAGATCAGCTAGTAACTATTCCTTTTAACAGTGTTACTAAAATATTCTAGGGAAAACAAATGATTGGTTCTTTATTTAACGGTATTTCTGGTATTAGCGCTTTTGAAAAAGCAATTGATGTACAAGCAAACGATTTGTCAAATGTTAATACAGTAAGTTACAAAAAAACAGATTTGCGATTTGATGATTTAATGTATAAGAATGGCATAGGAAAAGGTGTTTCTGTTGAAAGTACTTATAAAGTATTCACGCAAGGGGATGTCAAACCTACAGGTGTAGATTACGATGTAGCTATACAAGGGGATGGTTTTTTCATTTCTGTAGATACCTTAGATAATCAAAGTTATTATACAAGAGCAGGTAATTTTAAAATGGGTCCTGAAGGTTTTCTTCTTACTGCTGATAACTTACAAGTTCAAGGGGTACTTCCAACAGCTACAAAAGTTTTGGGAAGTGATGGGGCAACTTCTTTTGATGATACTTTTACGCAGTTTTTAGGCTCTGCACTTATTACATCTAATACTGAAACAATCAGTATTAATGCGAAAGCCAGTGATTTTTATTCTACTGCTACTGATACAGGAGTAAGTGGTAATTCTTTAAAATCAAAAAGTGCGCTTATTGTTGATATCGAAGAATTAAAAGCAGATTATGCACAAAAACTTAATCTTTATCTTAGCAGTGCAAATGATGTTTCAAGTCCTTCTGATTCACAAGTTACAAAAATTGATTTTGACACTTTAAAAAGTAACTTAGTTCAAGCAGGTGATTTTGTTTCTGTTTATGTTAATGGGGTTGAAGTAAAACAAGAGTTTGATACGAATGCTGATACTACTATGAATTTGTTTGCCGATAAACTTTCAAATATAAAAGGCTTAAGTGCCACTGTCGATTCAAATGGAAGTCTTGATATTACAGTTTTAGTTCCAGGGAAAGAAGTTTTATTTACAAGTCCTGCTATTAATTCCTTGTCTCCTGTAATTAGCAATACTATTGAAGCTAAATTGGGGACAGGCTTAGGTTTTGTAGACTCTTCAAGAGAAGCCTTGCAAACGGCTATTGAGTTAGCAGGTGGAACATTATTAGAACTTACAAACTCAATTACAAAAGCAAGCGTTGAAGGTCTTACTACTTCAGCTATTCAACTGCAACTGGATAGTTTAAATCTTTCTTCTACGCAATTTTCTTCTTTAGAGATTGAAGATGGAAATATTTATATGAAAGATGGAGAAACTAAGTTTTTAATTGCAAAATTAGCTACGGTTCGTTTTTCTGATAACAGGGGTTTAGTAGCTGTTGGAGATAATAATTATATGGCAACAAGCAAATCAGGTGACCCATTGTATTCAGGAGAAAACACAAGTATTATTTCTAAATCTTTAGAACTAAGTACTGCTAATGTGGCTTCTGACTTACTTGGTTTAATGACATTTCAAAAAGCTTTTGAAGCCAATTCAAAAGTAATTACAACCTCAGACGATTTTTTAAAAACAGCAATAGGCTTAAAAAAATAGTGTGTTTAATCATTAATATATTTTATATTAATGTTTAAGCATATAAATGTTTAACATTTTATTCCAAAAAGGGTAAATCATGATTTCAGCACTTTGGACAGGTATTTCTGGACTAGCGACACAACAAAAAGCTTTAGATAATGAAGCGCATAATATTGCAAATGTTAATACTGTAGGTTATAAAGCAACAAGAATTTCTTTTGCGGATCAATTGTACCAAGATAAAATTGGTAAAGGATCTAAAGTATTAGATGCTGAAAAAATCTTTACTCAAGGGGGTCGTAAACAAACAGGTGTTGCTTACGATATGGCTCTAAATGGAGAAGGTTTTTTTGCTGTATCTAATAAAAGTTCTGCGGGTACTGCAGAAGTATTTTATACAAGAGCTGGAAACTTTAGAATGGGAGATAATGGGACCTTACAAGATGCCCAAGGAAATGAAGTTCAAGGTTGGGCTATGAGTCCGATCGATGCACAAAAAGACGTGCTTTCAACAAATCCTGATACCTCTGTATTTACCGATTTATATACAGAACTTTTATCTTCAAAAGTTGTTAAATACTCAAACTATATAGAAACCGTAACTGCCAAAGCTACTGATTATAGTGAAACAGCAGTTAAAGATGCAGATATTATATACAATGGAGCAGGGGCTAAATCAAAAGCAGCTAAGACTTCTGATGTTGATATTTTAATTCAAAGTTATACTTCTTGGTTAGAAAAATTACAAGCAGAACCAGATGCTTTATCTTCAACTTCTACTAAACAAGTCTCTCAATTAAACTTTAAAGGAGATACTCTTAAAAAAGAAGGAGATCAAATTTATGTATTTATTAATGGAGATAAAATTGCACAAGATTTCATTAGCAAAGTTGCGGATGCTACTTTAACACCGGCTTCAGTAGGTGATTTAACGGGTGATGGTATTATTGATGATGCAGATGCTGATTTAGCAGCAAGTAGAATTGCTACTTATAAAGGACTTGCGGATCAAATTTCTGAAAAACAAGGATATACAGCTACTACAATTACAAATGGAAAAGATTATGATAGTTCGGATCCTTATGGAAATACCTATTCAAGCGATGATATTTTTAAAGACTCTACAAAAGATTTAGATGTTTTACATGGAATGATTCAAATTACTTCTTTAGTTCCTGGCGTTGAGTTTACCAGTAAAGAACATGCAGAAGTATCAGGAACGCAAGTAACACAAGGAAGTATTAATAGCTCAGGAAGTCAAACAGCAGCAGAAGAAGGAAGTGGTTTAGGAGCGGTTACTTCTGCTAAACAAGCCTTATCTGATGCTATTGTTGGAAAACAAAGAGATGTATACAGACCAAGTGATTTAGGAATTTTATTCAATGCTACTTCTACTTTGATTACTTCTCCTACAGAATTTGATTACAGTATTTCAATTTATGATAAAGATTTACAAAAAAATATCACTCTTGATGCAGCTACAAGTCCCTTAGCTGAGTCTATAATTGGAACTCCCTTAGAAGATGTTTTAGACAATTTAGCTGAAAAAATAAATGATGATATTAATTTAAATTCTTATATTAAAGCAGAAGTTATTAATGGAAACTTAGTCGTTAAAACATTGAACAGTAATTCAGATGTTGAATTTTCAGGTACCTTAAAAGGAAATGTTACAACCTATACACCAGTAGCACTTAATACAGTAACTTCAACATCTGTAACATCAACAGATTCAACTCCAAATGCAGGAACGCCAGATACTTCTTCCGTTGCTACATCAGGAATTAATTTTCCTATTACCGGAATTTACACATTTACATATAATGATGGAAGTCCACAAAGTATTACTCTTCCTACTGGAACATACACCAGTGCAGCTGATATTGCAACAGCAATTACAGCTTCAACAGCTTTAACTTCAAGTATTACAATTGCAGAATCAGGGGGCATACTAACGCTAACGGCATCAAATGTAACTAATTTAGTTTCTGGTGGAAGTTTAGAAGGTACAACTGTTGAATCTGGAGCCTCAACTGATGTGGGTACTACTTCAACGTTTACTCTTCCTACAGATGATTTGACTTTTCCTACAGCTGGTACAATAACGTTAGATTATACAGTTGATGGTACACCTGTTACGACAATAAATTTAACGGGTCCTTTTGCTGATATTACGGCATTAAAAGCAGCCTTAATTGCTCAA
>Ga0105356_10000584_pt1 | contig 34622 bp, 32 predicted proteins | sample GOMGulsemesocosm_3_FD_83502 | JGI IMG/M metagenome (GOLD analysis project Ga0105356, IMG submission 83502) | Methane-oxidizing microbial communities from mesocosms in the Gulf of Mexico - GOM9D Gulf of Mexico | ecosystem: Environmental > Aquatic > Marine > Cold seeps | place: Gulf of Mexico...
AGATTCACGCGGTGATGATAGTGTGATGCTAGGGGTTGCTAGCCAGGCGTTTCCTACATAATGAGATAAAGGTTCGTCTTGTTATGTAGGATTAGCTCAATGGTAGCGTTGCTGTCATTAGCTGGTTATAAGTATTACTGAGCGCGTTGCGCAGATTCACGCGGTGATGATAGTGTGATGCTAGGGGTTGCTAGCCAGGCGTTTCCTACATAATGAGATAAAGGTTCGTCTTGTTATGTAGGATTAGCGCAGTGGCACCGTTTCAGTAATTAGCTGGTTATAAGTATTACTGAGCGCGTTGCGTAGATTTACGCGGTGATGATAGTGTGAGGTCGTGCTAGCCACATTACAAAAGTGATAAGGACCAATAATTTTTTCTTTAGTGCTGTGCACAATTATCGCGTCCGGCACCGCGAGCTGGGTCGCCTGCTCCGTCCATTGCAGCAATTCGTTTTTCGATACTTGCCCCGCTGGGCTATTCTCTTTAATTAAATTGGTGATGAAAATCTTCTTTGCCTTGCTGTTTTTAATCGCATCACGCAATTCTGGTAATAACAACGGTGGCATCAGGCTGGTCAGGAAGCTGCCGGGGCCAATAAGAATGAGCTGGGCCTTATTAATCGCTTCTATTGCCTCGGGGGTCGCTTTTACGCTGGGCTCTAAACTAAGGCATTTGGGCATGCCGATCATTTTATCGACGCTCATCTCGCCAAAAACGCGTTGGTCATCATGTGCATGGGCGACAAGGTGAGTAGGTTGCTCAGACATTGGCACAATATAGCTCTTAACATGGAGCATTTCTCGGATCAGGACAATCGCATCTAACGGCCGAATACTCATCTTATCCAGCGCGAGCAACATTAAATTTCCGAGATTATGGGGCGCTAAGTCACTATCGCCATTAAAGCGATATTCAAACATCAAACTAGCAATGGTTGGTTGGGTGATTAGCTGGTGAATACAATTACGTAAATCCCCCCAGGCAATGCAATTTTCGGTTTCGCGTAGCCGCCCCGTCGAACCACCATTATCTGTGGTGGTCACGATGCCGGTCAGGCGATCTGCCAAATGGTTTAGCGCCGAGAGCACGCGTCCTAATCCGTGACCGCCGCCAATAGCGACCACATGATCTAAGTTATGAAAAGCGTCGACTGGCGTCTTAATATTCATTGTTTGAGTTATTAGTGTGTTGTAGGTTTCGACAGAATCCATCTCAATGACTATCCCAATGCTAATTGTTCTAAACTAACTTCATTCTAGGGCGAACATCACGATCATTCAATACAACAAGACAACTTTGCGGCTAAATGCGCGATTTAGCAACAATAATGTCCAATTGCTGAATAAATACTGAATAGCGAGCACCGTAAAACCACAAAATGTCGGCAAGTCGTGCTCCCCGATAGGTAAACACTAGTTGACGAGGCTAAAAACGTCGCAGGTGTCATGTTTTTTATCACTGCGATGAAGTTGGTTTATTCAACAATATTGTATTTATATTAGCTACTTACTATTTTTTGTATAGTCGATAAGCTAAATAGAGGTGACATTGATAGACGTTTTTTACACCGCGAGGCGTTCATAACAACATAGTTTATTATTGGTGCGCTGAGTTGGGCTGGCGCTCTTAATAAACGCGCGATTAACGGAGCAATAACGGGTCATTAACGCCGCAACATAACTTGACTTTAAAACTAGACATAACTATTTATTTAATAAGTAATTATAGTTGTTCCCTGACTCGCTGGCAGTGTGGTTGATGCCTCTAGCCGCCAAATATCCTACTGCTATGTTGATGTAATCACGCAATATTAGCGATTTATTAACGTCCGTTATGTTTACAGCCTTTCGTCATTACCTTATTGAACGGCGTGATAATCTGTCTATCAAATTGTTTTCTCAGTTCTTTATAAAAATGGCACAGCCAATGCTATTAGCATAATGGACTGCTCAAAATGTTTTTGAGTTAAGTTAAACCGTTCAAAGCAGGTATAACAATAAAATATAGAAGGATTTATGATGATGTATTTTAGCAAAGCCATCGGCACTTTAATGATTAGCGCAAGTTTATCGCTAGCGGCAGGCGCCAACGCAGAAACAATTAACTTTAAAGACTTGAACAATGATTTTGAAGTATTGGCACTGGATCAAAGTCTCTCACTAGAATTCTTTGATAGCAGCCTCGGCACCCTAGATTCAATAACGCTAGCTATCTCTGGAAGCGTTATTGGTCAATACTTCTTATTTAATAACACCGACACGGACAGCGGTCCATTTTCCTTTGCAGCAGATCTAGTGTTTCACTTTGATCTGACCTCGATGAATGTACAAGCTCCACCTTTTAAAAGCCGATTAGCGAGATTTACTGAGGTTGCTAATATTGGCAGCGGATCGCAATTGGCGCTGAGTACATCGCAAGAAACAGGAGTGCAGTTGATTAACCTAACCACCGGACTAGATGCTTTTATTGGCAATGCCGGAGAGATGTTTAATCTTGGGTGCACTACAAACACGGTTGAGCACCTTAGCGAAGGAGGCGGCTTTATTACGGTAGATTCGGCTAGTCAGGCGCGCTGCCGGGCTATCGTTAACTATCACTATACGCCGCTAAGTGTCGATCCAAACCCTGGTGGCGGGCCTTCATCAATTCCTGAACCTGCCTCGTTATTGCTACTCGGTACCGGCTTGTTAGGGCTAGCGGGCATACGTAGGAAGGCACGCAAAGACTAATGTCACTGCGCTAAGCCAAAGGGAGCGTAGTGTTGTTTAATAGATCCTTTAATTTTAGCGACGAAATTTTTTAGGTAAGTGCGCTAGTCGTGGGTTATCACGCTAAACCTAGTCTTTAATTTTCGTTCAATGAGCAAATCCTAATAGCGTAATTGAAATTATTGTGATTGAATGGCATTGAAGTTCAAAGCCATATTTTGATGCACAGTGATGGATGATTAGCGTGATTATGATTGTTATTTTTTTTATTGTCGTACTACTAGGTGGTGTTGTTAAAGGGTATTTGCCTCACACTCTGGCCTGGTATTACTTAGCGTTGAGTAGCGTTACTTTTATGGTTTATGCGTGGGATAAATCGGCTGCGAAGGGCCAGCGTTGGCGAACCAGAGAAAGTACCTTACATGCGCTAGCCATTTGCGGAGGTTGGCCGGGGGCTCATGCAGCGCAGCGCTTGTTGCGTCATAAATCGAGTAAAATAGCCTTTAAGCGGTTTTTTTGGCTTAGTGTCACGGTCAACCTTGCTTTTTTTGTCTGGCTTTTTAGCCAGCATGGTGCTGAGTTCTTGGCTAATCTATCACTATTGTTGAGCAACATCTTGGCTTAACAATAGTCTAATGTGCTTTGCTATTGGCCGTGCTACTTCTTTATCTTGCCAATATTTTCGATGGCACAGTGGATTCCAACCATAGAGTAGACCGCCAACCCTAACCGGCTGATCATGAAGCCACGCCTTGTTAAAATCACCAGACATCTGCTTAATGGGATAACCCAGAGCATCGTCTAAATCAAACATATTGTGCCATTGAAACTCGCTATTAGGTTGTTTAAATAGCTTGGGCTCAGTTAATCCCGCTTTAAACACGGGGATATTGCAGCCTGTGCTATAAAGGCATTTTACTGATGACAGGCGCCGAAAGGCCTTTTGCTCCGTTGTGCCTGTTTCGCTTTGATTAAACAGACGCAGCCCTTTCTCTGCATCCCAGATGTAATTAGATATTTGTTCACAGCCCAGGCTATGGGCAATAATAAGCACTGGTTTGTTTGGGTCACCTAATTGCGCTAAGCAATTGTCAAAGGCGGTGGCGATGGCACGATGAACGTTGAGATATAGCGAGGCATCGCCCCTTAGGCTATGTTCGATTGATGCGGCATCGGCGAAGAAAAACAACATGAATTTTCGCAGGAAACGCCAGCGCAAGCCATACTCTTGGGTGATTGCTTGCCAATATTTATTCTGATGTTCTTGTAAAAAACGTTGATAGTAGACACTCTCCACATGAACTTGCTGCCATAAGTGGGGGCCTAAACGCTGGCGTAGTTGCTGAGTTAGTTGATGGTGATAGGTTTCTTTGGTTCTGCCCATGCCGTGCAACGTTATAATCGCCAAATTCTTGCTCATTATCTGTTGTCCATTGCTATTTCATCCCTAAAAATTAGACTAGATTTAGCCAATTTCAAGTTATTGCGCAATTAGATCAGCGAAATCGGATGCTTTACTAAATCATCGTCTACAATTTTGATTGTAGATATCAAAGTTTGCTGGTCACTCACTGGCGATGTAACCCAACATTGAGGGCGATGAAATGAGTTATAAAATTAATAATAAGGAATTTGGCTCTATCGAAGAGTTTGTGATGCAAGGACGTGGGTGCGCGACGTCAACCCCTAATCATTATCAGATACGGCGCATCGATGAACGTATTGCAGCAATGCGTTCGTGCGCTGGCAGTGCGCAAGGATTGGTGATTAGGGTGAAGTTCATCCATATTGTGGATGAGGATAGGGGACATATCAGTGAGCAGCAGCGCATTGAGCAGATTGACGTGCTAAATCTGGCCTATGCCGATTGTGGTATTGAGTTTGAGTATGACATCGATACGGTTGAGACGGTGGAAAACACTGCCTGGTATAACATGGATCACGGCAGCTGGGCAGAGCGTGAGGCAAAACGTACCCTGGGCAGCGATGCTAGAAACACCTTAAATTTTTATACCGCGGGTTTGTCGGCAGGCTTGCTGGGTTGGGCGACTTTTCCTTGGGAATTAGACGGAGATGCCCAGCGTGATGGCGTGGTGATGCTCCACGGCACGCTGCCTGGCGGCGATGTGTCTAACTTTAACCTGGGCAAAACTGCCGTTCATGAAGTTGGACATTGGCTTGGTCTGTGGCATACCTTTCAGGGGGGCTGTGATGCTTATGGCGATCATGTTGGCGATACGCCAGCGCACGCTGCGCCTAATTATGGCAAGCCACAGCAAGGTCGGCATAATGCATGTGGGGGCACCGATGATGATGCCCCTATTCATAATTTCATGAACTATGTCGATGACGAGTGGATGACGCAATTTACCAGCGGCCAAATTGCACGAATGTGGGCGCAAATTGAACTTTATCGCACAGGGCTCTTTTCATCTGGCGGCGAGAGACAGTCATAAATTTGGCATAAGTTGTCACTTATGTTAGATTTGACAACAACTTACTGGGCAGCATAAGGCTGCACTCTCATCACAATGACTGCCCTTGGGGCCTATTCTATTGAGATTGTTATGACCACAAAAACTTACCTTGATCCTCAGTCTTTACTCGACGATTCATTTCGTTTGGGCGCTGCCATCTTAAATGATGGTTTTAAGCCGACCTACATGATTGCTATCTGGCGTGGTGGCACGCCGATTGGCGTGGCGGTGCAAGAGTTTTTGGCCTACTACGGGGTAAAAACAGATCATATTGCCATTCGGACCTCGTCGTATAGTGCGGGCATTGACGGCCGCCAAAAAGAAGTGCTCATCCATGGCATGGACTATCTGGTTAAACATATTACCCATCAAGACCGGTTACTCATTGTCGATGATGTATATGACACCGGCTTAACCATTGCGGCGGTCATTGCTGAGTTAAAGATGAAGTGCCGCCAAAATACCCCTGACGATATCCGCGTCGCGGTGCCATATTTTAAGCCAAGCCGTAACCAAACCGGTCTCGATCCAGATTACTATCTCCATGAAACAGAGGATTGGCTAAAGTATCCTCATTCGTTAGAAGGGCTCAGTGTCGATGAAATATCTGTCCATCGCCCCGAATTGTTTAACATCATTAAGCATCTCATTACCGATCAAGGATAAGCGCCATGGATAAATTATTTATCAGTGAAAGTGATTTAATCGAAGATTCTTTTCGCCTGGGCGCCAAGATCTATGAAAGTGGTTTTCGTCCCGACTTTATTGTCGGTATTTGGCGTGGTGGCAGTACTGTTGGTATCTATGTGCAAGAATGTTTGCAATATTTAGGGGTAAAGACCGATCATATTTCCATTCGTACTTCATACCAAGGATTACCGAGCTATCAATCGATGATTGAAGACCAATCCATTGAGGTGCATGGCCTAACTTATCTATTAGAGAATCTTAATCACGATGATAAGTTACTCATTGTGGACGATGTATACAGCTCAGGCAAGAGTATTGAAGCGGTGATTGAAAAGTTGTCAAAGCGCGCTAAACGCAATCTGCCCAAAGATATTCGTATCGCGGTGCCATGGTATAAGCCCGCTAGAAATCGCTCGATTCGCCAGCCCGATTATTTTGTTAACACCAGCGATCAGTGGTTGGTACAACCTTATGAAATGGTCGGTTTGAGCGAGCAGGAAATATTTGACAACAAACCCCATCTTAAATCAATTATGCAATCGGTGACGCTGTAACGATAAACCTCTAATAGCGCCGCATAGCGACGCTATATCTAGCATTTCTGATGCTGTTTGACTTGTTAACATCATACCTCCCCATCCCCCTAACAACATACATCGGTCAATGATACCTCTTCATCGACCGATGTAATCATTGATATATCGCCGATAACCAAAATCGAAATTCATGTTCAAATTTCTCAGGCAGAGCACAGTGGACGCATTCAGAACTGGTTTAGCGGATATTTGAGGTAGTGAAAAACAACCTCAAATACGGACTATTATGAATCACATCGATCTTTCTAAGCAGACCATTCTGGTCACCGGCGCTGGTGGTAACGGAGTCGGCGCTGGCATCTGTAAAGTGCTGAGCGAGTGTGGCGCCAAGCTGATCATTAACGACAGCTGTAATGATAAAGTCGACGCTGCCGTTGCGTTATATCCAGGGGCTGTAGGCTTTGTTGCCGACATTAGTGCTTATCGCTCTGTCGAAGCGCTGTTTAATCATATCAAAGATCAAATCGGCCCAATCGATGGCTTGGTTAACAATGCTGGTGTCGGACTAAACAAAAGCGCTCACCTTGCTCAAATCGAAGAATTTGATCAACTGTATGCCGTAGATGTACGCGGTTTGTGGATGATGAGTAAGGCGTTCATCGCGCAGTTACTACACTATGATATCCCTGGCAATATCGTTAATATTTCATCGGTACATGCCCACTCCACTACCGCCGGCTATGCTATTTATGCCAGCGCGAAAGCGGCTGTCGAGACATTAACAAAAGGTATGGCGATTGAAGTGGGTAAAGATCAGATCAGGGTCAACTCTATCGCGCCGGGTTATGTCCACGCCGAACAAAATTTCGAGCTAATCGCTAAATGGACCGATGAGCCATCGCAATGGGTGGCGCAGCACAATGTCAATCAGCAGGCGTTAAATCATCAAATCAGCAACATAGATGTCGGAAATAGCACCGCGTTTTTACTTTCCTCGCTCAGTCGCAGCATCACAGGTCAGACACTGCGAGTCGATAATGGCATGACAGCCATGCTCTACAACAATGACATTTTTAATCATACCAACAAACCAAACTCATTTGGAGTCAACACGTGAAAATTACCAATATCAGCGCTTTTGAAGTGATTGTTCCGGCACATGCTGGTGTCATTAATAGTGAAGGTTTAGACAAGCCGCTACACAAATTAGCCGTTGGTGCTAAGGGGGGTTGGTCTGTGCAATTTGATCAGGTGCCTAAATTAATTATCAAATTGACCCTCGATAATGGTGTCGTCGGATGGGGCGAGTTATATCGTGCTCACAATTGGCAGATGGTGGACGATATTGCCCAGCTATTGATCGGTCTTGATGTGAAAGATATGAGTCTACAGAAACTACCTTTTGCATTTTGTCGTGAATACGACGGTTTTGAATGTGCCATCTATGATGCTTACGCCCGAAGCATTGGCGTGCGTGTGGTTGACTTGATTGGCGGCCCGATCAAAGACAAAGTTAAAGTGGGCGCGTGGTCTAGCCATCGTCACGTTGACGATATTGGCGCGCTAGTCAAAGGGTTTGCCGAGCAGGGATACGATTGCGTCAAATTTAAATGTGACATGGATGATGACGTGGTGGCTTGGGCGAAGGAGATTGATAAACATGCCCCTGGGATGAAAATAATCCTCGATCCCAATGAACGTTGGTTAACCTCCAGTGATGCCCGTGTTCGCATCGACGCGCTACAACAGGTCGGCAATATTTTATGTCTTGAAGATCCCTTGCCGCGTTGGCAGCTCAATGAATATGAGCGCTTACGTGGCTATGGCAACATTCCTATTGTGCTACACGTATCACTGCCTTATGTACTACATGGCCAACGCAAAAAAGATGCCATTCAAGCTATTATCGCGCAAGGGGTCGATGGCTTTAACTTTAACTGTGGTCTGGCTGATTTTCAGCGTCTCGACCATGTGGCATCGGTTGCCGGCTTACCCTGTTGGCATGGCTCTGAAATAGATTTAGGTATCTTGGAGGCAATGTACATTCATTCGGCTGCTGCCGCAGAGTCTTGCACCTGGCCTAGCGATATTTTTGGCCGGATGATCCGTAGTCATGATTTACTCAAGACGCCATTACGCATCGATCCCCCGTATGCTTATCTGCCACAAGGCAATGGTTTAGGCATTGAAGTCGACGAAGAAATGATCAACAAATACAAAATTAAAGAGGTAGTTTACCGATGAGCAACGCAATTTATAGCAACCCATTTTCAGCGGCAGACAGCGACCGTCATGCGATATGGGAAATGTTGGTTAAACGCGATATTCAGGCCTTTGTCGCGCAAAATTGGGACATGGTGGAGCAAGATTTCCTCAGCGAAGGATTTATGGGGATCGGCGCTCACCTGTCCGATAATCCAGATTCATGGAGCTTGGCCTACCCAACATTGGCGGCTTATCGTGATGATTGGCTCAATCAAGCGAAAGATTTTGCCGATTCTGATTGGGACTGTAATGCCGAGCAAGCCTTGCATGATATGACTAACATGCGCGACATCGAGATTGTCGGGGAGTCGGCGCTATTACATAAGAAATTCGATGGCACCATCTTAAGAAAAGATGGCAGCAAGTTAGCACTGAAGTTCCAGACGCTGTATCGCTGTATGAAGGTTGATGGTCAATGGAAAATTGCTGGTTTTACCGGTTACATGCCATTGCCTATGGGGGAGAAACAGCAATCAAACTTACCCGCCAAGTATTGTCCACCGGCGGCGACCCAACATGTGACCGCCGGACCTTATTCGCCGGTATTGCAAGTTAATCCGGGACAGCTGGTGGTGATATCTGGGCAGGCAGCCATCAACCCGGCTGGTGAAGTGATTGGCCGCAGTATCGAAGAGCAGACCCGCTTGACCTTGGAAAACTGTCGACAGCAATTACAATATGCTGGCTGCGATATGAGCGATGTGTTTAAGGTTAATGTTTATCTGGAGAATCTCGATGACTGGCCGCGTTTCAATGAAATATATTTAGACTTCATGCCTAAGCCGCTGCCGGTGCGCACTGCGGTGCAGGCGGGCCTGTTGATGGAGCTGATTGTCGAAATAGAGATGTGGGGGATCAAGCGATGAAATGGGATCTATTAACATCGCCCGAGCTTGACGGCATGGATCGCAACATACCGGTGATCTTGCCAATATCGGCAACTGAGCAACATGGTAAGCATCTGCCATTGGCGACCGATCGCCTGATCGGTGAGCATTTTCTAGACGCACTCGACAGTGAGATCAGTGAGCAGATGTTAGTTTTGCCTTCGATAGGGATTGGCTATTCGGCGCATCATCTCGATTTCGCCGGTACGTTAAGTGTGTCCCATGACACCTTCATTCGCCAAGCGTCGGACATTGTAGCCTGTGTTATCGCCCAAGGTTTTCGTAATATTGTGATATTTAATAGCCACGGCGGCAATCAAGGCGTTGGCACCGTATTACTTGAAAAACTGGGCTATGAAAATCCACAATGTAGGATCGTCCTAGCGACTTGGTGGAAACTCGCCCATCAAGAGTTGCTTAAGCTTAACGAAACCGGCAAGGGCGGTACGGGCCATGCAGGGGAGTTTGAGACATCGTTGTTGATGCACTTCGCTCCTGAGATGGTTCGCCAGAGTGAATTGGAAGATGGTCAGCACAACCCAACCTACGATTGGAATGACGGCGACATGCTTTACGGCACCAAGGCATCATTATATCGCTCGCTCAAGCAGACTACCGCCAATGGCGTGTTTGGTCGAGCTAGCGCGGCTTATGCCCAAAAGGGTGAAGAAATTACCAAGCTAATTACCGCCAGCCTGAAAATAATTATCAAGGATTTAACCAATAATGAAAAATGAAACATTGTGGAACAGCGACAAAGAACTATTTGATTTAGTACGCCGCGAACTCTTTAGTGGGGTGGTTGGCGATGTTATGGACTCGCTGGGTTATCAACATCAGTTCTTACCGCCGCAAGTACGCGCGCTGCAGCCAGAGCATCTATTAATTGGTCGAGCGATGACGGTATTAGAAGCCGACGTCTTTCATCATACCAACGGCAAGTCCGATCAACCCACCATGGAACGTGCCTTTGGCGTGATGTTTGCGGCACTGGACGATTTAAAAGAAGACGAGATCTATATTTGTAGCGGCGCGTCGCCACGTTATGCCCTTTGGGGGGAGCTGATGAGCACTAGAGCAAGGCAACTTGGCGCTGCTGGTGCAATCATCAACGGCTATCATCGCGATACCAAGGGGATCCTTGAACTCGATTTTCCGACATTCTCTTTTGGTGCCTATGCGCAAGACCAAGGGCCCCGTGGCAAAGTAATCGCATGGCGCGTGCCGATTGAAATTGAAGGGGTGCGGATCAATGATGGCGACATCTTGATCGGTGATATCGACGGCGTTTGTGTGGTGCCAAAAGACATTGAAACACAAGTGTTTATCAAATCATTGGATAAAGCACGTACCGAAAAACTGGTACAAAAGGCATTACAAGACGGCATGAGCACGGTTGAAGCTTGGGACAAGTTTGGGGTGATGTAACATGAATGACATCATCTTTGCCGGCGAATGCATGGTTGAATTTCGTAAAACAGGTGCCGATAGTTATGGTCGGTCTTTTGCCGGCGATGTTTACAACAGCAGTGTTTATGCTAAGCGCATCTTGGGATCAGATATTAAGGTCTCATTCTTGACTGCATTAGGTACTGATGCCCTAAGTGATGAGATGCTGGAGCTGTGGCAACAGCAACAATTAGACACTTCGCTGGTATTTCGTAGCGAAACGGCTACACCCGGTGCATATTTTATCAGCAACGATGCTCGTGGCGAGCGACAATTTAGCTATTGGCGCGGTCAATCTGCCGCGCGCCAGACCATACAATTATTGTGCGATTCCGGGCAGCAGTTAGCCGCCCCGAAAATGTTCTATTTCTCTGGCATTACGCTGGCTATTTTGACCGATTGGTGTCGAGTTAATTTGTTTGAAATAATAAGACAACTAAAATCGCAAGGCTGCAAGATAGTCTTTGATCCAAACTACCGCCCAAGCCTATGGGGCTCAATTACGCAAGCGCAACATTGGATAAACTGTGCCTATCAGAGTTGTGATATGGCATTGCCGGGTCTCGATGACGAAGCCGACTTATTTGGTTTGTCACAACCGGAACAGATTCTCAAGCGTCTGCAAGAATTTGAGATAGAAGAAATCGTGCTCAAGGCCGGAAAGTTAGGAGTGCATGGCATCGCTAACGGAAAAACATTTAGTGCCCCGTTCGCTTCACCTGCCGCGGTGGTAGACACAACGGCAGCTGGCGATTCATTTGACGCGATGTATCTTGCTCGGCGAATGCAAGGCTGTGATGCACAACAGGCGGCATTGGATGCGGCGCAAGCAGCTTCTTTTGTGGTGGGTTTTTCCGGCGCAATTGTGCCGGAAAGCGCCTTTAACCATTTCTTAACTAACCTGAACTCGGTTTAATATCATGTAATGATAGGGTCGCTTTCGGGCGACCACCTTTTTCTCTTATGCTCAATTCCCTTGATCAATGCGCCATCGGATTATCAACTGTGTGGCACCAAATTTCGGCGATGTTGAGATTAATCGCGCGCCGCGTCGATAGTATTTTACTTACTCACTCACCCGCTAAATCCCGCCATTTACAATTCTTTGTGCGTAAGCTGCGGAAAATAAAGCCATAAATTGTGCTGCTCGGTGCTCGCTGAGGTCGGGTTTCTTGCATTGTCGATAAGCACTAATGCGCCACCACATTATCTAATTAATGATGTTGTTAAGATTTAGTTGCCAAAACGTTTAAAATAATCAGGTGGAGTTTTTTGGACGCAACACTAAAGGGAGTTTTATATATTGAATATCGAGGGTTCACATTGCCATGTTATTAGGCGCGAACATAAAAATTTAGAATAATTATAAATTAAAATTTTATCCCGGAGAAATGTATGAAACAAGTAACTACAGTACTTCCTTTCCAGAAAAACGTCTTAGTTAAGACGATTTCAGCGATCTTAATAAGCAGCAGCTTTTCGGTTTATGCCGTGCAAGAAGCAGTAGAGGACAAGGTCGCTAAAAAGACTGTTGAAACCATCACGGTGACTGGTATTCGCAAGAGTATGGCAGAGTCGCTATACCTGAAAAAGGACGCTAATAGTATTGTCGATGCGATTAGCGCCGAAGATGTTGGTAAGTTTCCCGATAAAAATGTCGCCGACTCATTGCAGCGTATTCCAGGTATTTCAGTCGATAGAAGCTTTGGTGAAGGGCGCGATGTCTTTGTTCGTGGCACTGGTAATGGTCTTAATCGTACCCTGATGAATGGTCAAAACGTGGCTTCTGCTTATTGGTGGGCCAATGATAATGCCAGCCGCGGTTTTAACTATTCGATGCTGGCCTCTGAATTAGTATCAAAACTAGAGGTGTTTAAGAGCCCACAGGCAAATCTTGATGAGGGTAGTATCGGTGGAGCGGTTATCGTCCATACGCGTCGCCCAATGGAGCTTGACCCACTGGTTATGCAAGGCTCAATTGAAGGTGTCTACAGTGAATTACCGGGTGTTATCGACCCGCAAGCATCGGGCTTATTTAGCTGGACCAATGAAGACAGTAATTTTGGCGTGTTAGCGTCATACTCTAGTCAGAAGCGAGAATTACGCCGTGATGGCCTCGAAGCATTCCCAGATAATCCGATGTATACCGTCACTGATGAGAACGATAACGTTACCAAAGATGTCTATGCAGTATGGGGCGGTGGCTCGACCATATTCCGTCAGGAACGTGAGCGCACCACCGCCAATCTAACGCTGCAATGGCAGCCAAGCACCGAGTGGGATATCGTGCTAAATACCGTTATCTCTGATATGAAGATGGACAATAGCAACCAAAACTATCTTTTCCTCGTCGGTGGTGCTGCCGTCGATGGCAACATCAATGTCACCAAGCCTGGCTTCATTCCTACGGCCGATGGTAAACAAGCGCTGGTCAGCGGCACACTAAACAACAATGGTAGTGTCAACGCAGCGCTCGATGCGATTTGGCGCGAATCAACCATCAAGACCGCGGTTTATGATTTAGACATGACCTACATCGAAGATGATTGGAGCTTGCATACTCAAATTGGTTTCACCGAAGCATCTGGCGGCAGTGATCGTGATCAAAACTATTGGTTCGATGCGACCACTAGCACAAAAATAAACTTAGCGAGTGACATTAATGAGTTTTCATTCCCAGACATTGACCCCAAAGATGCTTCAGCGCTAACCCTAAACCCTAACTTCCTAGTCCGCGATTGGGTAAGAAAAATGGACGATGAAGAGTTCTACGCTCAGGCTGATCTAACCCTAGATCTTGGCTGGGAGTTTGTTCCACAGATTGAGATGGGGGTTAAATATCGTGACCACACCATCGAAAACAATCGTCGTGATGCCTTTGCGGCGACGAGCAGCGATCCCCCTCGTTATGCTGACCTACAAGCGATTTCACTGGTGCAGGTATCTTCAGGCCTTAGCCCCAACCTCAATGGTGTTGCCGGTACTGCTGGTTCATTAACAAGTTACGCGTGGGTTGATAAAGATTTGGTCAGCTCGGTTGTTGATCCCATTCTTAACGATTTGTATCAATACAACACCAACACTAATGCTTATTTCAACATCAACGAGAAGATAACAGCCGCCTACCTCAAGGCTAATTTCTCCACCGATGATCTTCGCGGTAACTTTGGCGTACGTGTGGTTAAGACAACCCAAGACTCACAAGCGTACATTGGCGGCGTGATTGATACCGTCAGTCGCAGCTATACCGATGTACTACCAAGTTTAAATGTTGTCTATGATGTGAACAGTGACCTGATTATCCGTGGCGCGATCGCCAGGGCAATGGCGCGCCCCGCTTATGTTGACATCAGCTCGAACATGCTGATTAATGCCACCACGCAATCGGCATCTGCTGGTAATCCATTATTGGAACCAACTTATGCCAACCAGTTTGAAATTGGCGTAGAGTGGTATCCATCGAAGACGTCATTGGTGGCGGCAACTTACTTCAATAAGGCACTGTCGACCTCAATCATTAAGAAGGCAGCGATTGAACAGTTTAATGGCCAAAGCCTTAACATCACTCGTCCATACAATGCTGACGGCGCGAAGATTCACGGCATAGAATTACAATGGCAACAAGATTTAGGGTTAGGGTTTGGCATGCTAACTAACTACACCTTTACCGATGCCGAAGTCTCTGATGAAGTGGGCGATCTATTTTTACCGGGTAACTCCAAAGATCAGTTAAACGCATCGGTGTTCTATGAAGATGATGCGTACAGCGCTCGTCTGTCATATAACTATCGCTCTAAAGCTTACGGCAATCTCACCATGGGCTCGCAAATTGTCACCGACAATTACGGTCAGTGGGACGCGACTTTCGGTTGGGATGTTTCTGAGCACATTAACTTGTTCTTCAGTGCGGTTAACTTAACCAATGAGGTTATCTACACCAGCACGACCGATGGCACGCCAGTTGGCTTCTATGAAAATGGTTCGCGCTTTAGCGCCGGCGCACGATTTAAGTTTTAATCGCTCGTTGATACGTGTTTAGCTAAGTAAAAAAGCCCTCCAGGTGTCTTAATCTGGCGGGTTTTTTTGCTTGTCTTACTATTTTATTGAAACAATCCAAGTCACTTTCTCACGAGCTAATGTCATAACACAAAGTCATTTGGATAGTTCTAATGCATTAAGGGGAATAACGTGAACAACCCAGCTCAGCCACCTAAAAACATTATTATCGTCGGCGGCGGCACCGGCGGTTGGATGACCGCCAGCCTGTTGCAACACGCTTGGCGCAAACATGGCACCAACATTACCCTAATAGAGTCGCCAGACATTGCCACGATTGGTGTGGGTGAAGGCTCTACTCCTTATCTAAAAACTTTCTTTAACAAGCTTAGCATTACCGAACAAGAGTGGATGCCGGCGTGTAATGCCACCTATAAATGTGGTATTAGTTTTCCCAATTGGTCGAGCCACAAAGATCATAATAATTATTTTCATCCGTTTTTTTCGCCGCTCGACTTAAAGAGTGGTAACGCATTATTTGAAAACTGCGTATTGCGCAGAAAGGGGCAGGACGCCCCCACACATCCCAACGATTTTTTTGTCTCGGCGGCGCTGGCGCGAAATTACCTCTCGCCGATACCGCAGACTGAACTGCCGTTTATTCCCGATTATGGCTATCATTTTGATGCGGTGCTGTTGGGGAAGTTCCTCAGGCAACGGGCGATAGCCTTGGGCATCAATCATATTGTCGATACCGTAACCGATGTCGCTCAAGCTGATGGCGTCATAACTAGTCTGAGCACGCACCAACATGGTGAACTAGTCGCTGACTTTTTTATTGACTGCAGTGGGTTTGCGGCGCTTTTAATCGGAAAAACACTCAACGAAACGTTTATCTCTTATGCCGATAGCTTGTTTAATGATGCTGCGGTGGCGATTGCAACACCTATCGATCCCCACGGTGATATTCCCAGTGAAACAGTGTCTGGGGCACTCAAATATGGCTGGGCGTGGCAGATCCCGTTGGCCTCGCGCTACGGCAATGGCTATGTCTACTCATCACAATATGTCACTAGCGAAGACGCCGAGGCCGAGTTGCGTCAACACTTAGGTGATGGCGCCATCGGCATGCCTGCGAGGCATATTAAGATGCGGGTTGGCCGAGTTGAAAATCATTGGAGTAGTAACTGTTTAGCGGTCGGACTTTCGCAAGGTTTTGTTGAGCCGCTAGAGGCCACGGCACTGATGTTAATGCAATTTAGTGTCGAACACTTCATTGTTAGCTATGAGAAAGGTCAATACACAAGTCAATATCAAGGGTCATATAATAAGAGGATTAACCAATTTTTTGACGGCGTGCGTGACTATATCGTCATGCACTATAAGTTAAACCAACGCACCGACAGCAGCTATTGGCTCGCCAACAGAGAAAACACTAACCTATCCGCGAACCTACGGGATATCTTAGCGAGCTGGGATAGTCCCAATGATTTCGAGCAATCATTGCAACAACACGCACAATCTTTGGTATATTTACGCCCAAGTTGGTATTGTATCTTAGCTGGCATGGGGCGATTTCCCGCGGCAATGACTAGCGATATAAGTCACCATGTTCCAATCGATGCAGAGAAAGTACGCAGTTACTGTGAGTCGATGGCCCAAAAATTTGTTGGGCACCGGGAGCAATTACAGACTATTTATGGCGACGGCTGGCCTGCAAGTGTGAGTGAATAATAAACGGTTATAGAGGGGAGTATTCGTGTGTCGAATTTACAAATAAAGGAGCGCATTCAATTATCGGGGCTTGAGATAGGCATGCCTTGCATTTCTCAAATTGGTTTCGATGGCTTTAACAAGCCGATCCCGCTCGACGAGCATGTGCACACCGGCTTCGAGTTTACCTATATCGATAATGGATTGGTGACGTGGGAATTAGGGGATAATTCGGTGCTCCAGCTAAACGGTCATGACATGGGCTTAACCCAGCCTAACACGCCCCACAAAGGGCAATTTGATATCATCAGCCCTGCGTCATTGTTCTGGGTAAGTTTTGATTTTAGCAGCAAGGAATGCCTCAGAAATACCTGTTTTACTTGGCCTGAAATGCAGCTAATGCACCGGACATTAATACGCTCGGGCAACTTTAGCCATTTTGCTGGCAGCCGCATCCCCAATCAATTACAAGAGCTACATCGCACCCTAAAACTTGGCCTCAATGTCAATGGCCATGACATGAAGTTGTGTCTGTTACGTAGTCAGATCAATTTACTTTTTATCACTATGATTCAGGAAATTAGCAATTTACACAGCCGCCAAGAGACTAGCTACTCTGAACTGGCCAAGGAATACATCGAGCAGCATATTGATAGTGACATTAATGTCGCGAGTATTGCAGCAGTGGTCGATATTAGTGTCGGACACTTACATGAGGTGTTTAAGAAAGAAATAGGCATTACGCCCGCGGCCTACATTCAACTGTGTCGCTGTGAGAAAGCCAAGCTATATCTGCTCGAATCAGATAAGAGTGTCACCGACATCACCTTTGAACTGGGCTTCAACTCCACCCAATACTTCGCGACATGCTTTAGAAAATATACCGGCCTCACCCCGAGTCAATTTCGCAAGAGAAGCATTGCCAGCTAACGTGTCGGCCGGCAAACATTATCAGTCGCTACGATTCGTTGGTGGCTCCCAGTAGTGGGGCGGCGCTACGGCAATGGCTGTAACCATAGAGTCCAATCACAAAATAACACACCAGTGGGATTACATAAGAGTATTGAATACCTATCCACTGGACATCAGAAATCGCTCCCTGCAACAACGGTACCGTGGCACCGCCAACAATCATCATGATCAGAATGGCGGAAGCTAGTTGGGTTTTCTCGGCGAGTCCTTCGATCGCGATGGCAAAAATACAAGGCCACATCACGGCGCTAAATAATGACACAGCGAGAATAGAAAACATCGCGATATAACCACTAAAAATAATGACAGCCACTAGGAAGAATACCGAACAAATTGCCGACACTAACAGGATTTTCTTCGGATCTTTATTACTCAGCAGCAAGCCCAGTGGCAGTGCCAAAATAAATGGCGTAAAGCCCAACAACACCATGATATCCTCAGATCCAATCCAGTTAAGCAACAACACAAAGCCAAAGGTTAAGGCGGGCACGACAAACAGCGCCACGCTAAGTAGTGATTTTCTTAACGAGAAATTAAACACCGACGCCGTACAACGACCAATCAGTAAACCACCGCCAAACAGACTAATGAATTTAACCGTGTCTTTGGTCTCCAGTCCGAGAAAATTTACGTCCATCAACAAGGCCGGTAAGTTACTCTGTAGGGTAACCTCACCTCCAACATAACAAAATAGGGCCAGCATGCTAAATTTGAAACCAGGGGTGTTAATCACTTCAAAAACCGAAATGTATGGCTGATCGCTGCTATTAATGTTGGGCATTGCCACCACCTTGTAGGCATAAGCAAACAACAAGTAACCAATGGCTAGCGCAATATAAATTGGTGTTAAACTCGCCAGGTTAATTGCTTCGCCCTCTTGGAGTGAACTAAAGGCAAAATAACCTAATATTAATGGCGCAATCGCGCTGCCTGAAGAGCCCAGCGCGCCTGCTAAGGTTAGGCGGTGCGCGCCGTCGTCTTTGCCACCGAGTTTAATCAAGGTTGGGTTGGCCGCAATTTGTTGCAATGAGAAACCAAAAGAAATAGCAAATAGGCACACCAATAACAGCCAATACTGTTGCAGTGGTAGCACAAATACGATGGCCAATGTCCCAAGTGCCGAAATAACCAGGCCTGTGATCAATATTTGCTTAGTCGACACGGTGGCTAAGATCCGCCATTGCTGGTGGCTCGCCAAGAGGTAGAGAAATGAACCACTAAAGTAGGCGAGATAGAAGGAAAACTCGATCAGCTGAGATTCGAGTTGGCTAAGGCTAAAGGTTTCTTTGACCAGCGGAATAAGTAAGATATTGGCCGCCGCAGAGAATCCCCAAAAGAAGAAGATAGCAATGGTTAGAAACAATGCTTCTGAATAAGTCTGTTTATTGTGTGTTGCATTCATTGAACATTTACTCTGTTTATTGTTTTTATGGACAAGAGTAACTATCTAACCTTTAGAACTAAAATGCGTTCATCTGTCTCATGCCGAGATAATTGAACAATATCACTGTTTGCGACAATCGTCAGCTGATGGCCAAAGAATAGCGCTAGGTAAAAACAATAAATTCTGCCCGACGCTATCTCCTCCGCGCAGTAAAAGGACATTTATATAACGGACAATTTAGATGCTAAGTACGCTCACGCATATTGAGGTTTAAGCTGTTTTATCGCGATTTAGACGAGGCAACAGCATACTAAATTTGGCGCCGCCGAGCGCCGATTTCTCGACGCCGCACTCGCCTTGATGCCAATCGACAATACGGTTGACGATAGCCAACCCAAGACCAAAGCCTCCTTGTTGTTTATTGCGGCTTTTATCCAGACGGGTAAAGGCTTTAAACACCTGCGCATAGTCTTGCTGTGCGATGCCGGTGCCATCATCCTCAACGCTAATCGTTAACCGATTGTGCTCCACCGTTACCGATATATCCACCCGTGTCGCCGCATAGCGCAGTGCATTGGTGATGTAATTTTGGCAAGCGCGCTCAATAAAATGGCCATCACATAACCAAGTAAGGTGAGGGTCGATGGATAAATTTAGTGATTTATCGCTATTTCTCGATAATTTTTCTACCTGATTACGCAGCAGCTGTTCCAAATTGACGTCGCTTAGTTCTAATGATTTGATCTGACTCTCTAGGCGGCCATAGTCAAGCATTTCGTCGACTAATGATTCAAGTTCGCTGACATCATCTCGCATCGCCCGAAGCTGTGATAGTTGTTGGTTTTCTAGCATCGCAAAGCTAAATTTTAGCCGCGCTAATGGGGTTCTAAGTTCATGTGACACGGCGTTGGTCATTTGTTTTTGCTCATCGATCAGCCGAGATATTTGCGTCGTCATGCGATTAAAAGTGTTAAGTACGGGGGCAATGACAGATGTTTTGCCGATGGTTATTGTTGGCGGTTGTTGCCCGAGTGAGAAATGATTACTTGCCTGTTGCAAGTTGCGCAAATCTCGCCACAGTGGGCGTAGCCATAGCGCGATGATAAGTGCCAATACCAAGTACGAGCCGATAATTATGCTGTTTTTGACGAGGGAGGTTTCCGGTTCGGCGGGCATTGGGCCAAGCTTAATCAATTGTTGCGCGTCATGACTTAGCACATAGGCACTGGGACGATCATCGATGTCATAACTGAAGATGACTTGACCATCGTCTAGGTGTTTTTGCTGCCCTGCCAACCAGGCGATATCAGCGGGGTTGAGGAGTAAAATCGGCGCGCCCAGAGCTTGTGCCACCCGCTGCTGGTTATGTTGGTCGACACTTTGTGCCAGCGTCAGTGCTAATCTTTCAAGTTGTTGGCTGTGTGAGTCATCGCCCAGCTCTAAATGTTGCCACAAGGCCTGAGACCCGAGATTGATCAGGACAATACCAGCGATGATCACCACGTAGAGGCTAATAAATAATCGGTTCATGGTTAGTCCCAGGCGGTGCTACAAAAAACATAACCCTTGCCCCATACGGTCATTATACGGGTTGGGTTTTGCAGATCATCATCGAGTTTTTTGCGCAAACGAGATATTCTGACATCGACACTGCGGTCAAAACCGTCGTATTGACGACCAATCATCTGCTGATAGATAAAGTCACGGCTTTGCACCTCGCCAGCGTGGCAAGCGAGCAACCACAATAGTTCGAACTCGTGGCTGGTAAGTTCGACATTATTATCGGTGAGTGTAACACCGCGAGTATCCTTATCGATGGTTAATTGGCCAAAGCGTAACTGATGGCGTTGTTGCGATGTATTAGGACTTGCGCGGCGTAGCGATGAATTAATACGTGCCAGTAATACATGGGGCTCAATGGGTTTGATAATGTAATCGTCGGCGCCAATCTCTAAGCCTTTGACATGGTCAAAATCACTGTCTTTGGCGGTTAAAAATAATACCGGGTGGTGATAGAACTCACGTAATTGACGCAAAATAGAGAAACCATCTTGGTGGGGTAACATGACATCGAGCAGAATAAGGTCGGGGGGAGTTGCAGTGACATAATCGACGACAGTGTCGCCCCGTTGGATGACATCAACCTCGAAGTTATTTTGGCTTAAAAACTGCGCGATTAGCTCTGATAATCTTATATCATCTTCCACTAATAATATTTTTTGCATTAAACGGCGCTCTCAATATAAGGGGAGTATAGGGCATTGTCTGGTGCTATCAGTACTCGTAACATTAAAATACGCTCCAATCTGCACGTAAGCGCCGTCGATAACGGGTTGGATTAGCGGCATTGATAATAATCTGCACCGATGCAACCGTCACCTGATGTGTATCGACAAGCTTAAATTGGGTCGAGGCCACTATTTTTATTGTAAAACGCTTAGATCCCTGTCGCTTATTAGACCAACATTGCACCGGATGTTCAAGTTGATAAAGACACAGAGTCTTTGGTTGCTTTGCTTGCCAATGGGCTGTCACCGTTAGATTACAAGGCTCACCGATGGTGCTGACGATACAGGCTATTGGCGTAACGCTAAGCGATACCTTGTCACTGGCATGGCTTTGTGATGCATAAAAGATCAAACATAGGCTAAGCAGAAAGTGACGACATGCGACGGTGGTATGCTTGAATCTTCTCTGCCAGTTTATCCCTTGGTCATGGCCTCGCTCCTTGCGACTAAAAATCATAAGCAATGCCCATAAACCAGGTGCTAATATTCGACGATTTGAGCAATGGACTGTCATTTATACCTGCGCCAAGTTTCAATGTTTGCAGGGTCATTATCGCGCGCCATTGCGGCGCGATGTGATAGGTTAGGGTGCTACTGGCAAACCAGTTGGTGGTGGCGCGTCCTTGATAGTACTGCGCCGTTGAGACATCGTCTCTGGTGCTGATACCGTAATAATAGTCGACTAAATTAGCGCTATGCCAATTGACGCCGCTGGCTACTTTTAGCTGTAGCTTGTTACTGTCAACCAGACTAAATGATTTCTCTACTTTTAGTGAGAGTGAATCACCGCGATATACTTGGCTAATATCTCGAGTCCAGCGGGCTTGAAACATCAAGTGGTTTTGGGAAAAATAATTGAATTGTAAACCGCCATCGAGCGCCCATTTCCGCTTGGCCAATTGCGCGATGTCGATGGCGGTGAATGTTTGCTCTTTTTGCTCGGTGTCCTCTAGCGGCAGGTCAACTTCACCTAGCAGTGGCGCATCGGGGATGAAAATGTTGCTTGGGTGCCAACGTGAGAAATTGGCTGCATGGCTATTAAGTGTCACCAGCGCACTCAAGGTGAACCGCTGGTTTTCAAAAAAACTATAACCTAACGTGCCATCATCAAAATAAAACTGCTCACCATAATAGTGGAGTGATGGCACTAGGTATAAAGGGATATCTTTGCCGCCTCGCAGCGGATTGCTTTTTTGTCCTGCGCCAAGCGCAATCGAAAACTGCCACTGCCCGATTGGAGTGTACAGCGCGTCATTTTCCTGACTCGGTGGTTGATTGTCAGCGAACGCCTGACCACTTAATAGCAGCAAGCAAAGATAAAAAAGCGCTTTCACATAAAATTCCTAAAATTAGTTTCACTTTACTAATTTAGCAGCTAATAATTACTTTTACATCAACGATTACACTTGATTACAACTTGTAGCAATTAATAACAGCATTGGATTAAAATCAGGCCTATGCTGATTAGTACGAGCAAAGGTACGCAGTCTTTACCATTGTCTAACTAACACTCACATGATGGCATCAAGTGAGTAGAATCAGAGGGTTTTAAGATGAAAAAATTAAGTCTATCGATATTGCCAGTCGCACTCATTTTTGCCGGATGCGGTGGAAGTGGTAGCAGTGTTGATGAGCCTGTCGGCGAGAATAAAACGTTACCATTGTTAAACGAAATAAGTACCAGCGCGACTTCGTTGAGCAAGAGTAGCGAAATAACCTTTGCCAACTACTACCGTAACGGTTTGTATATTAAAAGCACCAATGCAAACATTTATTTGTCTGAAAACAATGACGGCGCTGTGGCAACGTCCGCTAAAGGCGATTTCTCAACCACCATTACTCAAGAAAATGGCGTCGATGAAAGCGATCGGATTAAATATGATGGTGAAAATTTATTCCTTGCCGCTCATGCTTATTACCAACGACAGGTAAGTGACAGTGATGAGTCATCGACCGATTTTGTGCGGATAATGCGCCGTGAGAGTGACAGCAGCATGTCACAGCAATATGATCTAATGCTCGATGATAAAGAGACCAGTAATATTTCGGGCCTGTATGTGCATGATGATACGCTAACGGTGCTAAGTGCCGGTTCTGGCCACGCCTATTCACCCGGCGGCGAAATCATGATGGATATGTGGTATCCGGTGCAGTCGAGTTACAAACTCGCCTTTTATGATACCAGCGCCATTAATGATCCAAAACTCAATCAAAGCTTTACGGTTGATGGTTACATTATCTCGAGCCGAAAAATCGATAACAAGTTATATGTGGTGAGTACGTTCGCGCCGCAAATTGATGACATCATTACGCATGCGACCACCGATGAAGAAAAGCTGCATAATTTTAATCTGCTCAGTAAAACCTCGATAGCAGATTTAATGCCGACCTACACCGATAAGGCAGGGCTTAAGCATGCTTTGGTTGACCCAAGCAGCTGTCTCTATCCGCAAGATGCAACCGCTAAAGACGGTAACTACAACATGGTGATCATGTCAGTCATCGACATGGACGCGCCTAATTCAATGAAATCAAGTTGTGTTAGCGCCCACGCAAATGGCATTTATGTGTCTAAAAATTCGGTGTATCTGTACGGCGTTAAAATGGATTCGGAGAGTACCCAAGGTGTGATTCACAAATTCTCTATGGTGGATGACGGGGTCAAGTATCAGGCGTCTGGTAACGTCAACGGTGATTTTGGCGGCGAAAATAGCCACTTTCGTTTTAGCGAAAATGAGCAATATCTTCGGGTCATTAGTACTTATTACGATAAGGACTATCGCCCGCAACATCAGCTTAGCATTTTCAAATCGCTAGCAGATAATAGCGCTTTAGAACTGGTTAGTCAGCTGCCAAATGCAGATCAACCTGAGAAAATTGGTAAGGAAAATGAGTCGATTTACGCGGTGCGCTATTTTGCCGATAAAGCTTATGTGGTGACGTTTGAGCGTATTGATCCGTTGTATGTGATTGACCTTAAAGATCCAAGCGCACCGGCAATCCAAGGCGCACTGGAGATCCCTGGTTATTCAGCCTACTTGCATCCTATTTCAGCGGATTTATTATTGGGTGTTGGTCAGCATATCAATGCGAATAACTTGCCGCAGTCGGGTTCGACCGATCAGGTTACAACGCAAGTGGTAGAAGAAGGAGCGCAGGTTAGCCTATTTGACGTGAGCGATCCGACCTCACCAAAGCAGCTTAGCAAAATTGTTTACGCTAATGGCTATACCCCAGCACAGTTTAATTACCATGCGCTGACTTATCTTAAAGTGGACGAGGATAATCACATGCTTGCCTTACCGATTGAAACTTGGCAAACGAGTCGTCCTGACGATTCCGCTAGTTTGTCGATTTGGTCTGCTAATGTGACGCTAGAGCTACTAGAAATTAATGGCCAAGGTAGTGATGCCCTGCTGAAAAAAGCTGGGTCAATTGCCACTAAAAGCACTGATAACTTTATCAGTAGTTGGGATGATCGCAGTATTATTCATGGCGATGACATCTATTATATCCATGGTAATCAGGTGTGGCACAGCCGCTGGAGCGATCCAATGAGTGTCGATGGTCCATACTAAACCTTAGCTAACTTGGCGCTTTGCGCGCCAAGTTTCTTGCTGCTACACTCGCCTCATCTCGTCCTAACCGCCATTTATCTTTATTTATGATTGACAGTATTGCTAACTCGGCGTATCGTTTTGGCCGAATATTTCTAATTTATAGTTGTTGTCTTACCGATGAAGAGCAGTTGGCTTAGCCTATTAATAGTACTATCGATTGCGTTGCAGTCGTTTGTTGCTATGGCTAATTCAGAAGTAAATCATCAGCTCGATACACAACATATTCAGACTCAGCACTCCCATGAACTCGACAGCATCGAACTTTTCGATGGCAGCTCGGCAGATCAACACAGCATTAAAGACTGTCATCATTGTGGCCATTGCAGCGGCGCTCATGCCCAATGGTTTGCCGGTGAAAAAAATACTCAAACATCCTCACCATCTTTAGTTAGTAACCAATATGTTTACCTAGAGCATCCTGATAAATCCGTTATCGAGCAATTAGTACGCCCTCCAATATCTTAATTTACTTCTATTATTACGCAATTTAAGCCAGTTTATGCTGCGCTCTGTTGCGAGATTTTTATTGTAAGATTAAGAGACAACTATGAATATTTTATCACTAAAAGCTACAGGTGTAGCGACGAGTGTTGGCCTAGCCATGACTATCTCAGTCAACAGCTACGCACTGGAAGCTGATGTATTATCAAATGCGTGGCTAACTAGTCAGACCACGTTGCATTCGCTCATCGAGCAAGCAAATGCACTGTGGCAGGCTCAAAAAGGGCTCGCAGAATTTACCGTGCTCAGTGGCAAAGCCGATCCTACGTTAGGGGTTGTTGTCGGTAAAAATAATCGTGAAAATGTGGTTGGTTTGACATTCTCGATGCCGCTTAATGTGCGTAATGATTACGCCAACGATGCTAAAGCACAGGCGCAACAAGCGCTCGCTGCGCAAGCTAATTTCTATAGCGCCTTTCGTCAACAAAAATTCAAGATTCCGGCAAATACCGACTCATTAATGTCCAACAACAGTTATCTCGATCGCTGGCAGCAACTAATGGCTGGTCGCGGGGAAAATAGTGCCAAGTTATTGGACAAGCAGTGGCGAGCGGGGGATTTAAATACCTCAGATTATTTACTTGCCCAGCAACAGCGAGCAGATGGTTTATACGCCGGCATTGAATTGCAGACACAGTACAAATTAAGCGAAGTTCAATGGCTTTTGAGTGTCGGACAAATCCGCGCTGCAACCACTCGCTTAAACAAATAAATTAGGAAGCTAAGATGAAAAACACATTGAGAAAACAAGTAAAATTAATCACCCTGAGCAGTTTATTTTGCGGTTTAACAGCACTATCAACGACAGTGCTAGCGGCGAACAATACTGCACCAGAGAAACACCAGCATAGTGAAGAAACTGTGACTAAAAAGGCTGACGAGGGACATAGTCATGATGCCAAAGAAGCACATGCTGATAAAGAGCAGCATGGCGCTGAGGATGAGCACGGCCCAGAGTCAGAGCATCAACACGCAGCAGATTTAGGTGAAAAACAAGAAGCAGCGCATGAGGAAGGTATCAGTTTTAGTCCCGAGAAGATGGCGTTAGCCAATATCAAGGTGTCTGTGCTGCGCGCCAAAATTTATGCCAGCACTGTCTATGCGCCAGGTGAGATTAAAGCCAACGGTTACACCAGCTATATCGTCTCTCCACGCACCGAATCGGTTGTGGTTAGCCGTCATGCCACCCTAGGTGAGCATGTTGAGCAGGGACAGCCATTAGTGACGCTGTTTAGTGAATCGGTGGCTGACGCGCAAGCGACCTATCGTGTTGCTTATAGCGAATGGCAGCGGGTCAAGAAGCTCGGGAAAAATACCGTTAGTGAAAGTCGCCTGCTAAAAAGTGAAACAGATTACAATGCGGCCTTTGGGCGATTAACCGCCTTTGGTCTAACCAAACAGGCAATTGCTAAGATCACCAACAATAATTTGGCTAACTTAGGTGAATACACCTTAGTGGCTAAGCGTGGTGGCGCGGTACTCAATGATGATTTTTCCCAAGGCCAGCGCGTCGCACCGGGGGACCAAATAATGGTACTAGCCGATGAAGATAGTTTGTGGGTAGAGGCACGTGTATCGCCCAATAAAAAATTAAATCTTCCGGTCGGCACGCCGGCAACCATTAGCTTTTCCGGTCAGCAGCATGATGCCAAGGTGATTCAGGAGGCACATACTATCGATCCCATCACGCGTACTAGAATCGTTAGATTATTGGTGGAAAATAAAGAGGATAGCCTTCATTCAGGGATGTTTGTCGATGTTAACTTTCAATTTGATACACAATCGCCGGTGATTGCGGTTCCTGAAACTGCATTGATGCGCGGCGCCGATGGTGATTGGACTGTCTTTGTCGAAGATCATCCGGGAGAGTTCGCTGCCGTTGAAGTTGAATTAGGCCAAGCACTGGGTGATTATCGCCAGATCATCGGTATCGCGCCCAATACACGAGTGGTTACTCAGGGCGCATTTTTTGTCGCGTCGGAAATTGCTAAAGGCGGATTTGATCCGCACGGCCACTAGAGGAACACACGATTATGTTTAATAAATTAATTGATTGGTCGATCAATAATCGACTCGTGGTGATCATCGCGTTAATCGCGACAATTGCAGCTTCTGCGATGGTTATACCCAAGCTAAATTTAGATGCATTCCCCGATGTTACCAATGTACAAGTTGCGGTAAATACCGAAGCGCCGGGTTTGGCTGCTGAGGAAGTAGAACAATTAATTACCTACCCAATTGAGGCGGTAATGTATGCCTTGCCAAACGTTGAGCAAGTGCGCTCAATCTCAAAAACCGGTTTATCTGGTGTTACGGTGGTCTTTAAAGAAGGCACCGATATTTACTTCGCCCGACAGCTGGTATTTGAGCGACTGCAAGCGGCCAAAGAACTAATCCCTAACGGTGTTGGCGTGCCAAATATGGGGCCAAATACCTCGGGCTTAGGTCAGGTATATCAGTATTTGCTGATTGCCGATAAGGACTCAGGCTATGATTCCATGTCACTGCGCAGCCTTAACGATTGGATTGTTAAGCTGCTAGTGATGCCGGTAGATGGCGTTACTGATGTGCTGTCATTTGGTGGTAACGTAAGACAGTATCAAGTCAATATTGAGCCGAGCAAATTACTCGCCTATCAGCTAACACAGCAAGATGTGGTAAATGCGCTCGAAAGTAACAACGCCAATGTTGGTGGTTGGTACATGAATCGCGGTCAAGAGCAGTTAGTTATCCGTGGCACGGGTTGGTTTGATAGCGGCGAAGCGGGTTTAGCTGAAATAAGACAAGTACCGGTGAAAACCGTTGCCGGCACCGTGGTTACCATTGCAGATGTGGCAAAAGTTGGCTTAGGCAGTGAAATTCGTCAAGGGGCGGTCACCATGACCCGCCGTGATGCTAATGGCAACATCGAAAACTTAGGTGAAGTGGTCTCTGGTATCGTGCTAAAACGCATGGGTTCAAATACCAAGGCGACGATTGATGGGATAACCGCTCGGCTGCCGATGATTAATCAGGCGCTGCCTAAAGGTGTTCGCTTTGAACCCTTCTACGATCAGGCTGATCTCATTACCAAAGCTGTCGATACAGTGGTTGAGGCATTGTCACTTGCCTTCATCTTCATTGCACTGGTACTGGCACTGTTTCTCATGAACTTGCGCGCCACGTTTCTTGTATTAATCTCTATTCCTATCTCAATTGCCATCGCATTGATGATCATGTCATGGATTGGTTTATCTGCAAACCTGATGTCATTAGGCGGCATTGCCGTGGCTATTGGTATGCTGGTGGACGGTTCGGTGGTGATGGTTGAAAACATGTTTAAGCATTTAAACCGAACTCATTGTGGTGATGGCGAGCAAGGCACTGTGGATGTTGAGCAGCGTCTCAAGCAGGCAGGTAAAGAAGTCGCCCGCCCAGTATTTTTCGCTGCCTCTATTATTGTAGTGGTCTTTATGCCGCTATTTAGCTTTGAAGGGGTGGAAGCTAAGTTGTTCCAGCCGATGGCGATTAGTATCATCTTGGCGGTTGTATCGGCTATTCTAGTGGCGCTATTGGTGGTACCTGCCTTGGCCACTTTTATGTTTAAAAACGGCGTTGTCGAGCGTGAAAGCTTTATCTTAAAACCACTGGATAGATGGTATCGCCAAGGACTAGCTGCGGCGATGAAACATACCAAAATAGTGATTGCAGCGGCAGTCATTATGCTGCTATCTGCTGTTTCTTTGGTGCCGCAAATTGGTACCGAGTTTGTGCCAGAACTCGAAGAGGGTACCATTAATCTGCGCGCCACATTAGCGCCCTCATCAAGCCTCGAAACAGCCTTGATGGTTGCGCCAATCCTTGAAGGGAAATTGATGGAATTCCCCGAAGTCGAATATACATTGAGCCGCATTGGCCGCGCCGAAATCGGCGGCGATCCTGAGCCCGTCAACAACATCGAGATTTATATCGGTCTAAAACCAGTAGCACAATGGACTAGTGCGAAAAACCGCTATGAATTACAAGGCTTAATGGAGCGAAAATTAGAACAATTCCCTGGCCTGTTACTCAATTTTTCGCAGCCGATAGCTACTCGAGTCGATGAATTACTCTCCGGTGTTAAAGCGCAATTGGCGATCAAACTGTTTGGTCCTGAGCTAGATGTTTTAGCACAGCAAGGGCAAGCCATCGAAGCCGCGATTAAAGGAATTGATGGCGCACGTGATGTTGCGCTTGAGCAAATTGCTGGCGAAGCACAGCTGGTTATCAAGCCTAATCGCCAACAGCTATCTCGCTATGGTCTATCGGTTGGTGATGTGATGGCAGTGGTTAAAGATGGCATTGGTGGTGTTAGCGCTGGTCAGGTGATCAATGGCAATGAACGATACGATATATATGTGCGTATCGAGCAAAAATATCGCGATGATCAAGAAGCCATTTCAGATTTGCGTATTCAATCGCCGACTGGGGCATGGGTTCGTCTTGGCGATATTGCCGATGTTCAGTTTCAGTCGGGGCCGCCACAGGTACGCCGTGACGATGTGCAGCGCCGTGTGGTTATTCAGGCGAATGTGCAAGGGCGAGACATGGGCAGTGTAGTGGCTGATATTCGTGCCAAGATTGACAGTGAAGTAGACCTTCCTGCTGGCTATTCTGTGGTGATCGGTGGACAATTTGAAAATCAGCAGCGAGCCCAGCAGCGTTTGTCGGTGGTGGTTCCGTTGTCACTGGCTTTGATTGCACTATTGCTCTATTTTGCCTTTGGATCGGTTGGACAAGCGATGCTTATCTTGGTCAATGTGCCGCTAGCAGTGATCGGTGGCATCTTTTCACTGTACCTGACTGATCAATATTTGTCGGTCCCAAGTTCGGTCGGTTTTATCACCCTATTTGGTGTTGCCGTGCTCAATGGCGTGGTGATGGTTGAAAGTATCAATCAGCTAGTTAAAGAGGGAGTAGATACCGCAAACGCGGTATTTGAAGGAGCGGTGTCACGATTGCGCCCGGTGTTAATGACCGCAATTACCTCTGCGTTAGGGCTAATTCCAATGCTGATGTCAAATGGTGTTGGCGCTGAAATTCAGCGACCACTGGCCAGCGTTATTGTCGGCGGCTTAGTCACCGCGACGCTGTTAACATTATTCGTATTACCAGTGCTATACAGCTGGTTCTCGAAAGAAAAAATCAAGCAGCTTAGTCACTAATTCAACAAGGCTAGGTCATGATGAATACGGCGTTTTATATGCCGTATTCATTTTTTTAGCCAAAGCTTGATTCAGATCGTCACAAATATCGCTCAATTGCGCATACTCAACCACATCCTGCGCAACTGTAATTGAATGACCATGAGCAATTCCACCTTACAACGAATCATGTTTTATCTGTGTTTCTTTCCAATGTTTGCCGCTATGTTGGTTTCCCTGTTAATTTATATGGCCTTTAAATATGAGCCCAGTGACATGCCAGGTCTTGGTTATGTGGTGAGTTTCACCTTGGCAGAAGGCATGATGATGGTTTCTGCTATTGGCATCATTACCTCGGTAAAAATAGCACGTAAAACGCGATTGGTTATGATGTTACGCTACCTTAATATTGCCATCTTGGCGGCCAGTGGTTTAGTTGGCTTTAATACATTTATGCAAATGGCTGCGTAAAATTAATATTTAGCAGCTATGATTAATACAATCGATATTAAAGGGATTTATGATGGTTGAATTGGTGTGGTTTATTATTGGCGTGGTCATTACCGGCGGTGGTTTATTTATTGCGGCGAGCTTTACTGGTGTACAACTACATTTTAAGGAAGCACTAATCGCCAGCGTTGTTGCCTCGATGGTGAGTTTGATACCAACCGTTGGCTTTCTACTCTCGGTCATCGCATTATTTTATTTACTCAAGCGTTTGACTGGCGCGCCGCTTTATCCAGACATTCTTTTAATGGTGATTGTTAGCAAACTCTTTATATTGATTATTTCGTTGACCCTTGCAGATGTTATCAATCAATTTATCGGCTAATACCGATCTAGCCGATCGTTTCGGTTAGATCGCCTACATCCAGTTACGCTTAGTGGACTCGACATGAAACAAACTTTCATTGATTATCTGCCTGGCCATGACTGCTGGCATGAAGGGGATCTTTTGCGCGCCAGAGGCCACTAACAATATTATCGACGCCAAACCGCGGCGGCGCATAAACCAGCTTTGTTTGAACACCGTTTGCTGGATTTTATGGATAGGAAAGACATAATAATTCACCCCCAATAGCCCCTTTCGAATATAAATGAACTCCTTGTCCATCGCATAACCCCAGCGCAGCCAGCGCATCACCACAAACAGGCAAATAAAACCAAACAGTGCGACTGCAGCCAAACTAAGTAACGGTCGCTCATGGTACATAAAGAAACCGCCTAGCGTGATGGGTAGCACCGATAACACCGATATATACTTCACAATAAAGCGCTTGCTAATACGCGCATAATTCATGATGGCTTGGCTATTGGCGGGCCATACGTCGTCAATGAGGTGACGGCATTGCTGGTCGTTAATTGATGGCACCATGATTTTATTGCGTATTTCCATGCCTGGTTTGGCATTGACAATCGATTTTGTTTGCTCGAACCGCAGGTTAATTCGATTGATCAATATATCCAACCAATCTTGCTGACGTATCACCAGTTGCAGGCGGGGCAATTTCATCACCACCTCATGACGGGTTAAGAGTCCGCTGCGCCGAATATAATTGTCGCCTTGTTTACTCAGGGTAAAACCGTAAAAAGCGATGATTGAGCCAACGATTGAAAATAACATCACGATAACATAGCTTAGTAGCAACAAGCCTAGTGCATAGACACCTAGCTCCCACCAAGCGTGGGTCTGCGGCGAGAATATTTGCTCCAAGTCGATACCAATACTGGTTAAAAAATCTCTGGAATTTCGCATTGTCGGCTCGATCATCGGCGCTAACATGGCCAAGAATATCCATACCCGATTGTTGGTTAAGCCGTGAATAACCAGATCTTTGAGCGAGCGGCGGTTTAACACTGTCTCTTGATGATCTGCATCTGTCGTCTCTTGACCAGCGGGAGCTTGCTCTGTCACCTGGGCCAGAATTTCTCGCTTGAGGCGCTCAGCTAAATGAATATCGAGCGCAACAATAATGGCTTCGCTCTTTGCCGAACCCGCGGTATCTAGCTCGACGCTGGTATAGCCAAAGGGTCTAAAGTAAACGGGGGCGATGAGCTTAACATTCTGAATGCGGCTAAAGGGTAAATTGAGATGCTTCTTAAAAATCACCCCAGCCTTAATCTCAATGGTTTGCTCACCTAATCGATACTTGAAGAAATAGAATTGTAAGAATGCGCCTAAGCCAAACAATGCAAGCACGCCCAACACGCCTATGCCCAGCCAGAATGGATTCTCTAGGACCTTTTTGTAACTGGTAAAGATCACTGGAATCAAATAAATAAAGTTATTAACCAATAGCATGACATTGTTAAAAAAGAAATATAACAAGGCGATAGGGGATACACGTTGCCAATTATTCATGCAAAGATACATCCTTATGATCGAGAATAAATTGACGTAAATTGGTCGCTTCTTCGAGGGTTAAGCCCGGTAACTCGAACGTATACATCGCGCCGCCAGCGCTAAATACCTGAATGGTAGCAAGTCCGACTTTGCGTTCAACCGGGCCACGTTTTAATTCGATATGTTGTAGTCTTAGTAATGGCTGGGTGACTAATTTTTTGAAGATGACGCCGCTGGCAAAGGTAATATCGAGATCGCGAATCGCATAGCCCTTGGCGCGATCGCTAAAATAACCGTAAATTATGCTTAACGAGCCTATACTTGTGATAGCAATTAAAAGTACCAGCAGCAGCTTATCTAAGCCCGGTTCAATGGTGAAAAACGGTTGAAATTTTACGCCCGCAGCAATCACTAATAACAGCGCAGTAACACACAGGCGTATAACGAAATTAGCTTGATAATAGTGCTGGTGCAACGGGGTTAATGACTGCGCTTGAAACTCGGGTAAGCTGCTGACTGCAACATTTTCATTGCAAAATTCGAGTTCACTCATGGTGATGGGTCCCTAAAAGATAGTTAATCACCATAGCTATATACGTTAGGCGATCTTGTTGTGCGTAGGATAAATAAGCTAGCGCAAGGCGGTTTTCGTTGATGTTAACCAGCACAAGTGGGCAATTATTTAATGTAATTGGTATTAAACGAGTTCTTGGCCTCAATAGCAATAAAATAGCGTAAGAATATGTGTCAATGCAGTGAAATACCCGCTGTAAACGGCTGATGTCGGGTTGTTTAGGAATAATAAAGTCCGCCCGAAAACAAACGCTTTTACCCGACTGTTATCAGGCCACTAACGTTAAGCCGCTATCTTCCAGCGAGCATCAACTTCTTCTAGGCGAATTTCTTCAGCCGCTGCTTCTGCTTCAACATCAGCCAGCAATTCTAGAAAGTAACCGACAGGCTTATTTTGATCCAAACTTTCCATATAAATAGATCTTAAAGAAGCGTCTGTCGTTCTTGGGATTTTAGTTTTATTTCTTTCGTAACGCGCAATAGTTTGCTCATCGACGCCGAAGCTAACAGCCAAAGACTTCTGAGATAAATTAAGCTCTACACGAAGAAACTTAAACTGTTCATTGGTCAAAGTACTATTGCTGTCGACAATGGCCTTAGCGCGATCTTTAATTATCGGTGTGACTAAATCGATTCGCGATACTTATTTCTAATACTTAGAGCAGCAAGCCTCTGCAATATTAGACTCAATAAATCAGCGATTTAACATCATTGCGAGTTCGATCATTTGGTGGTAAATTATTTCAATTAAAAGAGTTTGTCTGTAAAGTCATCCATCTTTGTCCTCGCTACTTGAAAGGATATTTAGTATGCGCGATATTAAAAATGACAAAACCACTTATAGTTTATTTGAAGAATTAGAAAAACACGAATGGAAAGGTTTTAACGGGGCTTTAAGAATAATAAAGAATGAGTTTCCTTCTGTAGATATTTGGCGCTGTTCCAAAATACTGTTGTCACCCGTAAGCCGCGACTAATATTTGTTGTTTATCTAGCTTTGCGTTACTTTCCCTGAACCACGCAAGATAATTAGATAAATACTTCGTTGCCACACCT
>Ga0105356_10000586_pt1 | contig 34565 bp, 33 predicted proteins | sample GOMGulsemesocosm_3_FD_83502 | JGI IMG/M metagenome (GOLD analysis project Ga0105356, IMG submission 83502) | Methane-oxidizing microbial communities from mesocosms in the Gulf of Mexico - GOM9D Gulf of Mexico | ecosystem: Environmental > Aquatic > Marine > Cold seeps | place: Gulf of Mexico...
ACTTAGGAAATGTCTGGAACTAATTTCCTGCCCTGGCACCGCGGCATTGCCGCCAGGGACGGCGGTACTTGGACTTTGTCGGGAACAAAAAGTCCGACCGTTCATCCATGAACATCGCCGCTCTTTGCCATCCCTAGCACCGCGGCATACCGTTCATCCATGAACATCGCCGCTCTTTGCCATCCCTAGCACCGCGGCATACCGTTCATCCATGAACATAAAAAAGGGGTTGCCACTGTTGTGATAACCCCTTTCTGTAGTTAGCTATATTGGCTAATTACAATACCATGACGCCGTCCATTTCTACCTGAACATTCTTAGGTAGGGCGCGCACGCCAATGGCGGCACGTGCAGGGTAAGGCTGCTCAAAATATTTTGCCATCACTTCATTAACGGTCGCGAAGTTACTCAGATCGGTCAAGAAGATATTAAGTTTAACGATGTCACTCATCGAACCGCCTGCAGCTTCACAAACAGCAGTAAGATTTTCAAATACCTGCACCACTTGTGCCGCAAAATCTTCACTCACAATTTCCATTGTCGCTGGAACCAGTGGAATTTGACCAGATAGATATACCGTGCCATTAACCTTAACGGCCTGGCTATAGGTACCAATTGCTGCCGGTGCGTTTTCTGTCGAGATAATTTCTTTGGTCGCCATGTCTTTTCCTAATGTTTAGTTCTTAACACTTTAATTACGTCGGGAAGCACACGTACTTTACGCAATACGTTTGCCATGTGAACTCTATCTTTAACACTAATGGTGGCATCAACCGTGTATATTTTGCCTTCTTTCTCATCGGTGTTCATTGCATGAATATTAGCGCCAGCGTTAGCAATAGCAGTGGTAACCGCCGCCAAAATACCTTGATGATTGATCATATCAACGCGGATCGCAGTGGTATATTCATTTTCATTCGCCGCATCTTTATCCCATTGCACATGGAGATACTTGTCTTTCTCTTTCTCAAAACCAGCGATATTAGCGCAAGATTCAATATGAATGACCAGGCCTTTACCCGGACTAAGATGAGCAATCACTGGATCACCAGGGATTGGGCGACAACATTTTGCATAGGAGATTAACATCCCATCTGCACCTTTAATTGCCACCGTTGAAGCACCGCTGGTATTGAGCTCGCCTTCCGAGAGTTGATGGGCTATGGCTAGGCTCATTGCGTTGCCTAGACCAATGTTGGATAGCAAGCCATCAAAACTTTCATTGTTGGTGTCTTTAACCACACGCTCAATAATCAGTGGGTCGAGAGTATCTAAATCAATGTCACCCATTGCATGCTTGAGCAGACGACGACCTAATTTAATCGAATCACTGCTATGGAGGCTCTTCAATACTTGACGTATTTTAGAGCGAGCACGCGCGGTTACCACAAAATTTAGCCACGCAGCATTAGGCTGAGAGCCTGGTGCGGTAATGATCTCAACCGACTGACCATTGGTCAATGGTTGCGACAACGGGAATGCCTTGCGATCTATTTTTGCGCCAACACATGAGTTACCAACATCGGTATGTACCGCATAGGCAAAATCAACGGGGGTTGAGTTAGCCGGCAGCTCCAACAAACGACCATCAGGGGTAAATACATAAATTTCTTCAGGGAACAAATCGGTTTTTACGTTTTCGATAAACTCAAACGAATTGCCGGCACTTTGTTGTAATTCATGCAGACTCTGGATCCAGCGACGCGCCCTGACTTGTGCTGTAGTGCCCTGGCTATCATCGTTTTTATAGACCCAATGCGCGGCAACACCTTTATCGGCCATTTGGTCCATGTGATCGGTACGGATCTGAACTTCTACGGGAATACCATGTGGGCCAAGCAATGAGGTGTGTAAAGACTGATAGCCATTAGCCTTTGGCAGCGCAATATAATCTTTAAAACGGCCGGGGCGTGGTTTATACAACGTATGCATCGCACCTAAACAGCGATAGCATGTATCGATGTTATCGACAATTATGCGAAAGGCATAGATGTCCATGACATCTTCGAATTGGATTTCTTTGCTGCGCATTTTATTGTAAATCGAGTACAGATTTTTTTGTCGACCGACAATAGTGGCATTGATGCCCGCCTCTTCAAGACGCCCGCTAATCTCATGCTCAACATTTTGCAGCACTTCCTTGCGATTGCCTTTAGCATAACGCACCACTTCGCTGAGCACCCGAAAACGATTCGGATACAAGCCTTTAAAACCAAGCTCCTCTAATTCATATTTAATATTATGAATACCGAGTCGATTAGCAATTGGCGCATAAATTTCAAGAGTTTCACGAGCGATGCGACGGCGCTTATCCGGTCGCAGTGAGCCTAGCGTACGCATATTATGTGTGCGGTCGGCTAACTTAATTAAGATCACGCGAAGATCTTGTACCATCGCCATCATCATCTTACGGAAGTTTTCGGCTTGGGCTTCTAGCTTGTCACGAAACTTAAGCTTGTCAAGTTTGGAAACGCCTTCGACGAGTTCTGCGACCGCATCACCAAATTGAGCAGCAAGCTCTTCTTTGGTCACCGGGGTATCTTCGATCACGTCATGTAGCAATGCCGCGATTAAGGTCTCATGATCGAGACGCATGTCCGCCAAAATTTGGCTAACAGCAACAGGATGGGTTACGTAAGGTTCACCAGAAGAGCGAAACTGGCCTGAGTGGGCTGCTTTTGCCACACGATAGGCTTGCTCTATCTCTTTGACTTGTGATGGTTCAAGATAGCTAGACGCCACCTCGACAAGGTTTTCTATCAGATACAATGGTTACCTCAGCATTAATATTCTCGTTCAGAGACGATATGCACACTGACAGCCTTAAGTTCGTTCATCGAAAACCATAACCCGCGTTAGTGAAACACCTTAACGGATCATGATTTCGACAAAAGAGTACTAGCCAATGCGCCCTTCAGCGATCGCAGCAACAGCAGCTAATTCAGCCGCTTCTTGCTCACGTTGTACGACACGCTCACATTCGTCCATTGTTTCATTGGTCACTAGACCTTTTTCAATTTCACGTAGTGCAACAACTGTCGGCTTATCGTTCTCTGGATCAACAAGAGCGTCTTGACCGCCATTGGCGAGCTGACGCGCACGACGTGCTGCCACAAGAATTAAGTCAAAACGGTTACCTACCTGGTCTAAAGCATCTTCAACTGTAACGCGAGCCATGGAAACTCCTCTAATTTATGGATAAAAAATGACGCAAAATTATACTCGATTTGAGTTATTGCGCCAACAGATCTTTTAGCATATCACAATGTTTTATTGCTTGCTGCTTCACAATTAAGCGATTTGTTCCAATAATAGCAGCAAAATCTTGCAGCGCTTGATCGAAATTATCGTTAATGATCAAATAATCGTACTCATCGAAATGGGACATTTCGCTTACCGCTTTGTCCATACGCGCCGCAATAATCTCATCGCTATCGGTACCGCGACCAATTAAGCGACGCTCTAGCTCGGCGCGCGACGGTGGCAAGATGAAAATGCCTTTGGCCTGCGGCATTAGTTCTTTCACCTGGCGAGCGCCCTGCCAATCAATATCAAGAAACACATCGATACCATTAGCTAATTGCTGCTCGATGACGGTACGCGACGTGCCGTAATAGTTTCCAAACACTTGCGCCCATTCAAAAAATACGCCATCGCTAATCAGAGATTTAAACTGCTCAACCGTAACAAAATGATAATGCTGGCCGTTTTCTTCACCGGCGCGAGGAGCTCGAGTGGTATGTGATACCGAGACTTGCAGGTCACTATTAGGATTTTTCTCTAATAACGCTGATATAAGGCTAGATTTTCCCGCACCACTTGGTGCAGAAACAATGTATAAAGTGCCTAACGCTGGCATAAATAATCTCCGAGTAATTCTTAGGCCCAAATATAGCGTATTTGTAGGTTTTTGAACATCGCTGTGACTAAATTTTGTTACAAAATTCGCACTTTATAGCATCGATTGGTCTTGCTATTATCGACCAATTACGCGATAACTTATTTTTTATTGCTCTGCCCCTAAGGAAAACCGTGTTAGCCGATATATTTGCTGGGCCAATCATTCGCCGTCTTACTTCAACACAATTGGTTTTATGGTGGGTTAGCCCCTATCCATGCCAAGGTGAATTACAATGCTTTAGTGATGGTCAGCTACTCCTTAATACCCCATTTGACCAACACAATTTACATACTTTTCGGGTGGGTAGTCAGGCGGTTATTCATCTGCTCGATGTCGCTATCGATTTACCCTGCGATACAAAAATTGAATATGATCTGCGCGTAGGGCCCGGTCAACAATTGAGTTCTTTATCCGAGATTATTAAGCATATTAATTACCAAGGGCAACAACGACCTTCTTTTGTCATTCAAGATAAATTAACCAATCTCCTGCATGGCAGCTGTCGCAACCCACATCATCCTAGTAGCGATAGCTTGTTGGCTGGCGATCAACAAGTTGCAAAGTATTTAGAGGATCCTAGCCAACGCCCTAGCCTATTGATGATGAGTGGCGACCAAATTTATGCCGATCACGTTGCCGGCCCGACCCTCTATGCAATCCATCAAGTCATCGAGTTACTTGGTTTAAATAATGAATCATTCGAGCAGGCGCAATTCTCTCAGGCCAATGAGCTCTATGAGCAGACGGATCAATATTATCAGCGAGAGCGTTTTTTGCCATTAGCCCCTAGGCAGCCGAGCTGGTTTAATCGCAAAGATAGTGAAATTATTTTCACCTCTACCTATGCCCAAAATCACCTCATCAGCTTAGCCGAAAATCTTGCGATGTATTTCTTGGTGTGGTCGCCACAGCTATGGCAACAGATTGAGCTGTCTGGATTTAACGTTCCAGCTCCCTATCAAGACACCTATCAGCAAGAGTTAACGGCGATAAAAGAATTTGCCGCGGGCTTGCCTAAGGTACAACGCCTGCTTGCGCATATTCCGACCTACATGATATTTGATGATCACGATGTGACCGATGACTGGAACCTCACCGCGCAATGGGAACGCAATGCCTATCAGCATCCCTTTGCGAAACGAATTATCGGCAATAGCCTATTTGCCTACTGGTTGTGTCAGGGCTGGGGCAACGATCCAATTAGGTTTGAAGGTGACTTCTGGCAGTTGGCCGATAACTATCAACAGCAACCCGATAACGATAATCATGAGGCATTCATTGAGCACCTATATAACTTTTCACATTGGCACTACACGCTCGACTCTTCCCCCAAGTTAGTGGTGCTAGACAGCCGAACCCAGCGCTGGCGGTCAGAGTTTGACATAGCCCACCCCTCAGGGTTAATGGATTGGGAAGCGATGTGTAATCTGCAACAAGAGCTGATTGGTCACAACGCTATTGTGCTGGTCTCGCCGGCGCCAATATTTGGGGTCAAAGCGATAGAGGCGATTCAGCGCTTGGCCACGGGTCTTGGCAAACCATTGGCTGTTGACGCCGAGAACTGGATGGCTCACACGGGCTCAGCTAGTACTATCTTAAACATCTTTACCCACCCCAAGACGCCACACCATTTCGTGATTTTGTCCGGTGATGTCCATTATTCATTCGTTTATGATATCGAACTACGCTTTCGTCACTATTCCCCCAAGATTTGGCAAATAACCTCAAGCGGGATCAAGAACCAGTTTCCGAGCAAGCTAATTAGCTGCTTGGATAGCATTAATCGCTGGTTGTATGGTGCCTATTCGCCACTAAATCTATTCACCAAGCGCCGTGCGATGAAAATAAAGGCGCGCAACGTGATAGATCAACACCCAAGACGCCTAATCGAGCGCAGTGGTTTAGGTATGCTTGAGCTCAATGACGACGGCTCCCCATCAAAAATTTGTGATATCCATAATGATGGCTCACAGACCGTATTTGTATCGTCAAACGATCCAGATTAATCATCTTTGTGTTGCATCTCCCTCGCAGAAAGTGAATAATCGAGCAACTGATAAAGGCAAACCATTCGAAAGGGTGGGACGCAAAGCCACCGATCTAACGAAGAAATTCAATGATAGCGGGGTTACCTAAGAATATTGCTCTCTCCCTCTGATATTCTCTGTTGCGGTGCCTTCCTCAGTTTTTTATCATCTTGCACATTACGCAGGACTCGGGTCTTTCTGCTTTACAATTCTAGATACGCAAGCGAGTATTTCGTTGTTATTACTCGGCTTAATCAAATACCCCTTGAGCCCATAGCTCGCCCATTTACGAATTAATTCTTTGTTGGTGTTGCCTGTTAGTGCCACAATCGGCGTATCTTTTCGCTTAGAAATGCCTCGCAGTTGTTTAGTGGTATTTAAACCATCGAGCTTAGGCATAAATAAATCCATCAATATTAAGTCATACTCATTGTCGGTAACTTTACTCAACGCAACCAAACCATCGCGTGCCTCATCAACCTCATACTTTGCCCGCTTTAACACCCCCACCAGCATATCGCGATAGATAGGGTTGTCTTCCACCACTAAGATTCTTTTTCCACCTTTCATTTCGTCACTAATTTCATGAGGCGTTATTGGCAAATCTAAATCGTCATCGCCGGCAAAGTCGCTAAATTCCGGTAGTATTTCGTTGGCTGCCGTTTCATCATCGATAGGCGAAGCTGAATTTTGTCGCGCCGGATCTAAGTTAGGCAACGGCGAAAGATCCCCGTTCGATGGATTGTTCATCGGCGTCTGACCACTGAGATATTGTCGTTTACAGGCTCGGGCGACGGCGATTAATTGTTCCCGACTATCATCGATGGGCTCAACAACGTCGGTTGAAAACTCAGTGGTGACATTTTTAACCCCACATAATAGTAGCCCGTGCTGTACTATCATTATTAATCGCAATTTTTCATAGAGCGGTTGATAGACAAAGTAGTCATCAAATACCCCTTTAACACAGCAGTGAAACGCAGCATTGGAATCACGGTTATTGCACAGCAAAATAGTATAATGAGGATGACTTAGCTGTTTCTCCTCGATCAGCTGGGTATAGAACTTGATAACCTTGTCAACGCTTGAAAGGGCAAATAAAAGTACCGCGGGTTTGATCCTGATAACAAAATCACTGGTCGTGTTATCAAATGCAATCGCACGATATTCTTCGCCAAGTGATGCGATGATCTGGCTGGCACCACTTATATCTTCAACATTCTCATAAACTAATACGACCTTGGGTTCTCTTGTGGCAAGCTTCATGACCGCACCGCCCCATACACTTGTTTCAAGGCGACATTGAGCTGCACGATAGCATCCTTGCATTGTGCTTTATTATTTTCTTGTGCGATCAATTCTAATTGCTGCAAAATATCCGCTGTTAGCTCCGCACCAACGGCCTTAGCCGAGGTCTTTAAAAAATGTGCCTCCTCCTTAATCAGTACCACCTGATTGTTATTGTACAACCCGGTAATTTTTCGCATCGACTCTCGTGCTTGCTTTAAAAACTCCAGTTCAAATTTTTTCATTAACTGATTATCGTCACCAATCAGTTCGCGCATTACGTTTCGATTTAACACTTCCATGTGTTTACCCTCCTAATACCACCTAGTTAATACTTTTCTTAAGTCTGCTAATTGTACCGGCTTACTCACAAAATCACTCATGCCTAACTCATAGCAGCGCTCTGCGTCACCCGACATGGCGGCACCAGTAACCGCAATAATAGGGATCTCGCTGCGCTGTTCATTACGTTCAATTTCGCGTATTTTTTGGGTCATTTGGTAACCATCGAGATTGGGCATATGGCAGTCGGTCAATATCAGTCGATAGTCATTATTCTTCCACTTCTCGATACCCTGCAGCCCATCATGGGCCAAATCACAGGTGAAGCCCAAGTTATCCATTTGTTTTAATATCAATTTTTGATTAAGCGGATTGTCCTCGACGATCAATATCTCTCCCGTGAGCATCGTCGAGTTGCAATCTTCACTGCCTAGCTCAGGGTCGAGATCCCAGTCGTCAAAGTCATCCAGCTGCAACTCATCCGCTTGCTTGATCATGTTTATTGTTGATTCAATTGTTTGAATACGAGTCAGCGATGCCATTCTTAATATCTTCAGCGCAGGATAGTGGTAGCGAGCCAATTCAATATCAGGTTCACAAACGAGCAAGATCACAGGATCGCCTGCCACCGACTCGCCCAACAAGCCATTTAGTTGCTCAAGCTCACGGCTAAGGTCGGTGGCGACAATAAAGGTTGCATCACTATCGAGTTCGTCTTTATCCCCAATACCGTAGTTGGTTACTGTTATCCCTTGGCAAGACGCTAACAAACTCAGTGCGATTCGAGCACTCGACGCCTGACCAAAATCACTTAAGCAGCGTAGCGCCACCTTCACGCCATCGAGGGCATCACCATAGATTTCATGCTGTTCTTCAACTGACTTAAATGGCACCGTGACGCTAAAGGTCGAACCCTCACCAGGAGCGCTAGTTAACACGATTAGGCCCCCCATCAATTGCACTAAATTATCACAAATAGCTAAACCTAATCCGGTGCCACCGTACTTTCTAGTAGTGGACAGCTCTGCTTGAATAAATGGTTTAAATAACTGTTTTTGCGTCTGCGCCCCGATCCCAATGCCGTTATCGATAATATCGAAGCGCAGATTACGCCCATCACTGTTGTCCAGTGAGACTTTAAGTAACACGACCCCCTGTTTTTCCGCCGTGCTATGGGTAAACTTGAGTGCATTGCCCAATAGATTGAACAATATTTGGCGCATTCTAATGGCATCTCCTTTAACCATCAGCGGGATACCTGGATCTTCACTGACCTTTAAAATTAAGTTGCTTTTGGCCGCGATGGGGACAAACACCTGAATCACATTGTCAATAATCTCGGATAGACAATAGGGACGTTCTTCAATGCTCAACTTACCAGCTTCAATCTTATTGATGTCTAAGATATCGTTGAGAATAAACACCAAATTTTTAGCTGCGGTCATCGAGCTTTGAATGAGATCCATCGAATCGGCGGTTTGTTTACTGGTCGCTAACAGATCTAGGGAGCCAATCACCCCATTCATCGGCGTACGTAATTCATGGCTCATCATCGCGAGAAAATCAGATTTAATTTGACTAGAATGTTCCGCCTGCTCTTTGGCAAGTTCTAATTCTTGCGTACGCTTGACCACTCGCACCTCGAGCTCACTATTTAGCTGCTGCAACTCTTGCTGATAACGGTGCACTGTTGACTGGTCGATGCAGATACCATCGATGCGATAGTTTTTATCACCAATATTTTTGGTGGTGCGGCCGCGGCAAACTAAGTATCTCACATCATCATTTTTCAGCAGTAGCCTATAATTGAGTGAAAACGGTATCCCTTGGGTTAGTGATGCTTCTAGTGCAAGCTTAACCATATCTGCATCTTCAGGATGAATTTGGTTAAACAACTTATCGATGTCTCCGGTTTGCTGGGGCAGTAAATCAAACATGTTATTGGTCATCTCATCCCACGACCAACACCATTGTCCCTGCTGGTCATATTCAGACTTCCAGGTGCCGATCTGACCTGCATCCATCGCGATGCGTTTGCTTTCCATGGCATCGTTAAGCTCGGTAACGATTTGCTTTGCGTGGGTACAGTCGGTCAGTGAGCCTTTAATATTTTGCGCCTCACCGCGTAAAAGAACCACCTCGCCTCGCATATGAAACCAACGCAGTTCATTGCCCACTTGCAAACGAAAGTCCAAGTTTAAAGGGATATTATATTTTACATGTTGCTCGAGAAAGGCCTCTAAGATCGTAACGTCGTCGTCATATACTAAGCCAATAAAATCCTGCCAGCTAAATGGCTGCTGCGATGACACATTGAGTAGTTCACGGCACTTTTCTGAGAAATAGGAACCACCATATTTAAGGTCATATTCCCACACCCCAATGTCAGCAGCATCAACCGCAAAACTCAAACGCGATAGGCTATTGTTAATCCGCTTAAAATCAGATTGCCAGTCTTGCGCGATGGCCACCATTATCGTGATTATTCCGTTATCGATTGCTGAGACCGTCAGCCTAACATTGAGCTCTGTTGTGGGGGTTAAAACAAATTGACCAAATATTTCGCTGTTCTTGATGGGTTGATTAGCCAGTGGCAGAACTTGATCATAGCAATCGAATATCGCAGCTAGGTGCAAACCATTAAGTTGCTCTTGCTCGAGTTGGAGCATCGCTTCCAGTGCCTGATTCGCTGCGACAATCTCAAGTTTCTGGTCAATGACTAGCATCGCGAAAGGGGCGCATCGCCATTGCGTTAAATATGCTTCCTGCATAATATTTCCCAAATATTCCTTATTATAATAATTAAGTTAAAGCTTACGCAGCAAGAAAACAAGTGAAACCACGTCTTTGCCAAATATGGGAAAAAACAAGGGATTAGTATTGCGGTTTTTAACCTGGGGCGTATATTGTGTCACTCAACGTGATATAAAAAGAATTGGCCATGCTACATCGCACCAGTATGCTGACATCTCCGCTGACCGACCTTAAAGGCGTTGGCGATAAAATGGCTGAAAAGCTAGCGAAGCTTGGGCTCTTTTGCATTGAAGATCTGCTGTTCCACCTTCCTAGTCGTTACGAAGACCGCACCAAACTTTATCAACTCAATCAGGTTATGCCTGGCGACCATGTTAGTTTCATTGCGACCATAGAGACCTGTGAGATAACCGCAGGAAGGCGGCGCATGCTGGTATGCCATGTCTATGATGACTTTAGTCGCGCCACGTTACGTTTCTTCAACTTCTCAGCCAGTCAGAAAAATGCGATGCAAGCGGGTAAACAAATTCGTTGCTTCGGTGAAATTAAATTGGGCAACCGCGGCATCGAAATTATTCATCCTGAGTACAAAATTGTCTCGCCGCACGACACCACACCACTGGCAGAAACACTAACCCCAGTTTATCCCACCACCGAAGGTATAAAGCAGATAACGCTGCGCAATATTGCCAATCAAGCTGTCGAGTTTCTCAAGCGTTTTGAGATAACAGACCTCTTGCCAGCCAATTTATATGCGGGACAAATGCCCCTCAAAGATGCGCTATTATACATCCACCAGCCGCCTGCCGAAGCAGACTCTGAACAACTGACCAGCGGTCAACACCCAATGCAACAGCGTTTAGTCATCGAAGAGCTGATGGCACATAACCTGTCGATGCTGCAAGCACGAGCGCAGGCGCAACAATTGAAAGCCAGCCACATCGACCCGTGCAATGATCTCGAGCCTAAGCTGTTAAGCAGTTTGCCGTTCAAACCCACCGGGGCGCAGCAACGGGTTATCGGCGAGATAAAACAAGACTTAGCCACCAGCCAGCCGATGATGAGGCTAGTACAAGGGGATGTTGGATCGGGTAAAACATTAGTCGCGGCAATTGCTTCTCTTGGCGTACTCGCTCAGGGACAACAGGTCGTATTAATGGCACCAACGGAACTTCTTGCCGAGCAACACACTCTTACTTTTAATCAATGGTTAGAGCCTTTAGGCATAACGGTTGGCTGGTTGGCGGGCAAACTAAAGGGCAAGGCGCGAATTAAAACACTTGCGCAAATTGAATCCGGTGAGGTCCAAATGATCATCGGCACCCACGCCGCGTTTCAGGCTGACGTTCACTATCATAACTTGGTTTTAGTGATCATCGATGAGCAACATCGTTTCGGGGTACAGCAGCGGTTGGCCTTGCGAGAAAAAGGCACTCAGGGTCAATTTTACCCTCATCAGCTTATTATGACTGCCACCCCAATCCCGCGTACGCTAGCGATGACAGCCTATGCCGATTTAGATACATCAATCATCGATGAGCTACCACCAGGGCGCACCCCGGTAGCAACAGTTGCGATTAGCGATCTACGCCGCCAAGAAGTGATAGAGCGAGTTAGAAACGCTTGTGTCAATGGCCGACAAAGCTATTGGGTTTGTACCCTAATAGACGAATCCGACGTGTTGCAGTGTCAAGCCGCAGAGCAAACGGCACAGGAATTACAGAGCATATTACCCGACATCGGCATTGGACTGGTTCATGGGCGAATGAAGTCGAAAGAGAAACAATTGGTCATGGATCAATTTAAGCAAGGTTCCATTCAGCTTCTGGTTGCTACAACTGTTATTGAAGTGGGGGTTGATGTTCCTAATGCGAGTTTAATGATCATCGAAAACCCGGAACGGCTAGGGCTGGCCCAATTGCATCAACTACGTGGCCGTGTAGGCCGTGGCAGTGTAGCAAGCCATTGTGTATTGCTCTATCACAGTCCACTGTCAAAGACTGCAAATAAGCGACTCGGTGTATTACGCCAGACTAACGATGGTTTTATTATCGCGCAAAAAGATTTGGAAATAAGGGGACCCGGTGAGATTCTTGGCACTAAGCAAACTGGACTTGCTGATTTAAAAATTGCTGACTTAGTGAGAGACCAAGCATTAATCCCGCTAATTGGTCACCTCGCTCAGCAGTTAATAACACAATATCCACAATGGGTTGAACCCGTTGTTAAACGCTGGTTAGGCAACAAAAGCCATTACAGCCAGGCTTAGATTTCAAAGGAAGTACTATGCAAGCAACACAGCAAGAAAAAGCACAACCAGACAAGGCCTCGATGGAGATCTATGTCGTTATTGCATTCGCCTTAGTGGCGATTGTCGGTGGTGTTATTTTTTACAATGGTTCGCAAAATGCCGAACAACCTCCGAGTGAACCAATAGCCGTCAAAGAGACAGCGATAGAGCAACCAATTGAACCAGTCGTTGCGCCACAGCCTGAGCTAATCGAGACAATGACACCCGATCCCACAGAATCACCAGTGCCGATCGAGCAAACTACTATTATAGACCCCCCCGTAGTCGCACCGACAGCGCCAGTGTTACCACCTCTACCAAACTTAGATGGCTCGGACAAGTTGGTGTTAGAAAAAGCGGCGCAATTATCATGGCTACCCAATTACGCCAGTAAATTAATACCACAAGATCTATTGCGTAACTTTGTTACCTTTGTTGACAACCTATCCCGCGGAGACTTAGCCACAAAGTTTGCACCGTTACATCGTCCCAAACAAAAATTTGCGATACGCGAAGTACAAGGCACACTGTTTATCGATGAAGCCAGTTATAAACGCTATAGCCCATACGTCAACATTATCAATTCAATTAACCTCGAGTTGGCATTAGAACATTATCAACGGTTGATGCCGTTAATTGATCAGGCCTATATGGAGCTGGGCTACGATGCGGGAACCTTTAATCAAACGCTAGTCACCGCGATTGAACTAATGCTTGAGGCGCCGGTGATCCGTAGCCCCATTGAGCTGGTCGCACCGTCAGCGATGTATCAATTTAAAGATCAAGAGCTTGAACAATTACCAGCAGCACAAAAACTGATGATTCGCATCGGCCCTGACAATGCAACTCAGCTACGCCCTAAGTTACAGCAAATTCAGATATCACTTAATGCGTTAGATTGATTTGAATTGAATGAGTGACTCGCTATCTTTCAGGCCAGTAATCCGCCTGAAAGATAGCGTCTAGAGTGCTTATGTTAAGACAGCGGCATAATCACATAACGACCGGAAAAAGTTGCACAAGTTTGCTCGCCACCCCCTTCGCTCATCAGCACGCTAAGCGCTATGCTGCAATTTTTGCCGGCAACTAACGTGCTAAAATCCGCGAGCTCTAAGGATGATTCGACCCGAGCGCATGGCGACTCGGTGATTGGCCGGCGATATTTCATTTCACCGCTCGCCAGAACTATGCTTCCCTTAAGGCCCAACCTAATTAGCGCAAGGTGTAGTAATCCCCATCCCGTCAATACCGCCTGTGAGTATATGGCCCCGGCAAACATGCTTTGATGGACATTGATGCAAGACTTCATGCTGGCACTAGATTGAAAGTGGCTAGCGCCAAAGTCGCTGATCTCTAGCGCCATAAATTCGCTCATCGGAATACCTTGGTACCATGTTTGCTTTAATTGACTTGCGGCATTCTCCAGTACCAGCGCATATTCCTGATCGGTAACCGCCGAAAAACCCTGTGCTTGCCAAAAGCTGGCGACACGATGACCTAATAAGCGACAAAGCCCCTGCTCATTGGCTTGAGCGATTAGTCGCTCGACTAATGATGTTGCAATGCCTTGTCGGCGCAACGTTGGGCTAACCACCACATCGACCTGCGCCTCGCCTTCCCGCTGAGAAAATAATACCCCCGCCGCTACGATGTCTTCATTGGCATTGCGACCAACAATATATTCTCCCTGACGCAATTCATAATTCACCATGAATTGGCAAAATAGTAAATTGTCGCTAGAGAGTGAGTGCCACGTTATCGCCATTAATTACACCGTTAAAGAGAATGTTATTGAACCGTCGTTAATCATTGATACTTTCATAATTCACCTCTAATCTTCCACAATAAAGAACTATGGTTAGAGAGTGAGTGCCATGTTATCGCCATTAATTACACCGTTAAAGAGAATGTTATTGAACCGTCGTTATTCATTGATATTTTCATAATTCACCTCGAATCTTCCACAATAAAAACTATGGTTAGAGAGTGAGTGTAATATCCATATATCACACCGTTAAAGAGAACGTTACAGGGCCATCATTAATCAAGGAGACCTGCATATCTGCGCCAAATCGACCGGTTTGGGTCTCTAGTCCATAGGATTTACTTTGCTGCACTAAATATTCATAGAGCTCCTGCGCCTGTGCTGGTGTTGCTGCGCCCGAGAAACCCGGTCGCAAGCCCTTATTCGTTTCGGCAGCAAGGGTAAACTGGGAAACCACTAACAATTCTCCCTTAATATCTAGCAGGCTAAGATTCATCTTGCCATTCTCATCGCTAAACATTCGGTAATTAACAATTTTCTTCAGTAATTTATCACTCAGTTGAGTGGTGTCATGACGCTCAACACCTAATAAAACCAATAAACCCTGTTTGATCTGACCAACCACCTGTTGGTCGATTTCCACCGCAGCGCGGCTAACTCGTTGTACTAACGCTATCATTGTTTCTCTCTGATTAAACGGTAAATAAAGCGCTATTACTGCTCGTTTTAACTCTCAGCTAATAAAGCCAACAGGCCATGTTATTGCTTGCCTGCACTAGTGCATCGGCAATGCCCGGCTCGCTGCTTGAATGCCCGGCACCGGGTACAATTTGTAGCTGCCCACTAGGCCAGTGCTGAGCGAGCAATTGCGAACCTTCTAATTTGCACACCATATCATAACGACCATGCACAATGACGCCCGGAATGTCCTTAATTTTATCCATAGAATCAATAATATGATTTTCATCCATAAAACAATAATGGCGATAGAAATGGTTTTCGATACGGGCTAAGGCCAAGGCTTTTTGGGCGTGACCAAAACGTGATTCGGCGTCTTTTAACGGCAGTAAATGCGACAATCCGCCTTTCCAGATCGACCAGTGACGCGCCGCATTTAATTGTTCAAACTCATTATTGCTGGCAAACAGTTGTGCATAACCGGCGATGGGATCATGACGCTGATCCGGCGCAAGTTGCTCACTAAAGGCTAAATAATGATCGGGGAATATTTGTGCAGCGCCGCCATCCGGAAAAAATCGCCAATGGATGTCTTGTTGTCGTCCCAGAAATGGGCTCCTTAGGATAAACGCGCTAACGTGCTGGCTATATTCAAAACCATAACGCAACGCTAGCTGCGCCCCCCAAGAGCCACCAGAGACAATCCATTTATCGATATTGAGCTGTTGTCTAATCTTGTCGATATCTGAAATTAACGCCTGAGCATCATTATCTTCTAGTTCACCATAGGGCGTTGACAAGCCACAGCCTCGCTGATCGAACAGGATTATCCGATATCGCTGCGGATCAAAAAGTTGGCCTAGGCGCGATGAACGTGCACCGCCAGGCCCACCATGCAACACCACCACAGGAATACCTTCAGGATCACCACTTTGCGATACCGATAAGGTATGACGCTTAGATACCCTTATCGTTGTTTCGTTATAGGGTTTTATCTCTGGGTAAAGTTGGTACATCGTCTGACACCTCACTAGCAACCTCATCCGGTGCATTGAGCAGCGGATTAGTCACATAGAATTCTGGTAAACTTGCCGTCAATTCTGCGCCGATTAGTACCACAATCCAAGACATATATACCCAAACAAACAAGATTGGGATCGCGGCCATCGCGCCATAGATGGCTTGATATGAAGGGAAATTACTAATATATAACGCAAATCCTTTTTTGCTCAGCTCAAAAAGTATCGCCGCCACCACGGCACCAATGAGCGCATCGACAAAACGAACGCTAACATTGGGCACCAATAGGTACATCATTAAGAAGGCTAATACCGACAACAATAGTGGCAACCAACGTAGCATAAATTCCATCAAGCCGCTAAAGAGTCCCTGCTCGAGACCACCAAGGGTGATCACATAAGAGGAAATGGCTAGACTAGCACCCAGCAACAGCGGCCCCAGCGTAATCACCATCCAATAGATAGAAAATGAAATAATCAGCGGTCGCTTCTGCGGACTCCGCCAAATTTGATTAAGCACCTTATCGATATTGGAAATCAGCAGCAGCGCAAAGAGAATTAACGCGCTAATACCTACAGCGCTGGCTTTAGAAGCATTGTCGACGAACTCGGTTAGGTTCTGCTGAATCACATCACCGGCGGCAGGAATAAAATTACCGTAAACATATTGCTCAATTTGGCCCTTGATCGATTCAAACACCGGAAAAGCTGATAGCACCGAAAAGACTACCGCAACCAACGGTACAATAGATAACAGGGTGACATAGGCTAAATGGCCAGCGACCATCTTCAATCGATTGTTTTGCATTCGCTTAAACACGTATACCATCAATAATGGGATACGCTTAATATTAGCCCAAGGGCCAGCCATCATCGCGTTAATATCCAAACGTTAAATCCTTTAAAATTTGCCAAACCAGTTATGTAATATCGATTATACCAATCTAGGTTGGTATTATACTATAATAAAACCTTATTATAGTGCAAAACCATGGAGTTTCAGATGCTTAAATCAATTACCTTAGCCGTAATATTATTATCATTAACCGCCTGCCAGAGCGCCTATTACAACGCCATGGAGAAGGTCGGCGTTCACAAGCGGGATATTCTCGTTGACCGTGTTGAATCAGCTCGAGATGCGCAAGGCGAAGCGCAGCAAGAATTTAAATCGGCGCTTGAACAACTCAGTTCGGTGATAAACTTCGACGGTGGGGATATTAAGGAAGTCTATGACACCCTTAATGACCAATATCTGTCGAGCAAAGATGCAGCAGACAACGTTAGCACTAAAATAGATAAGATTGAGGATGTCGCGCAGGCGTTATTTGAAGAGTGGCAAGCCGAGATCGAGCAATACACCAGTGTTAAGTTCAAACAAAGTAGTCAGCGTCAATTACGTCAAACTAAACTGTCTTACGCCAAACTCGTAAAAAGCATGCGCCGTTCAGAACAAAAAATGGCGCCGGTATTAGCCTCGCTAAATGACAATGTGTTATTCCTAAAGCATAACCTCAATGCCAGCGCAATAAACGCGATTGGGTTAGAGTTTAAGAGCCTACAACGTGAGATTCAATTGTTAGTCAATGAAGTCAATAAATCCATTGCCGAGTCTAATCAATTTATTGACCAATTAAATAAATAGCACGCTAACTGCACTAGTGAAAATAACCTTGGTATAATCAGCCCAAATATCGGCTGTAGCCTTAAGCTGCAGCATTAACCAGACAAAGAAATAGGTAGCAACCCTTATGAGCATCGAAGCCACTCTACAACAACGCAGCAGCAATGCCTGTGAATTATGTGCCAACACCAGTAATCTTAACGTACATGAAGTGCCGCCCACCGAAGCACACTCAGATAAGTGCGTGTTAATTTGTGACAAATGTAGCAATGAGATCACGTTAGCAGAGTCACTCGATGTTAACCATTGGCGCTGCCTAAACGATAGCATGTGGAGCCAGGTGCCTGTGGTACAGGTATTGGCTTATCGCATGTTAAAACGTTTAGTTGGCGCAGGTGAAACATGGGCTCAGGATTTACTCGATATGTTATACCTTGACGAAGACGCCCAAGCTTGGGCCGACAAGGGTAGTGCTGAGCTGGAGTTTGACGAACCGCATCTTGATAGCAATGGTGCGGTCTTAGTGGCGGGTGATAATGTCGTATTGATTAAAGATTTAGTGGTTAAAGGCGCCAACTTTACCGCCAAACGTGGCACACCGGTTCGTGGCATTTCACTGACGAGCAACCCTGAGCACATCGAAGGTCGTGTCAACGGCACACGTATCGTTATCATCACCCAATACGTTAAAAAGATGTAATACCGATATTTGATAGCAGGCCGCCTGTGAAAAGTCGCCTGCTATCAGCGCCCTCCCGCCAAATCAATAAAAGTCCCCGTCGCGTACGATGCCTTATCCGACAGCAACCAAACAATTGCTTCTGCCACTTCGTGGGGTTGCCCGCCGCGCTGCATTGGCAACAATGGTCCTAACCGTTCTACTCTTAATGCCTCTCCACCGTCACGATGCATGTCGGTATAGATACAGCCAGGCCGAACACTGTTTACCCTGATATCTTGTGCCGCAACTTCAAGCGACAGGCCTTTGGTCATGCTATCCATTGCACCTTTTGAGGCGGCATAGTCAACATATTCATTGGGCGCGCCGGTATATGCAGCCGCCGAGCTTACATTAACAATTGCGCCGCCATTGCCACCCCTAGCGCTAGACATCCGTTTAACCGCCTCGCGGCAACATAAGAAACAGCTCATCACATTGGTGGTCAGTACTTCGCTTACTCTTGCGGCATCCATGTCGACTAACGGCTGCTGTTTTTTTAGCATCCCGGCGTTATTAACCAATCCCGTTATGCAACCAAGCTCTTGATCTATTTTATTAAAAAGAGTAACCACCTCAGTCTCAATCGCCACATTGGCGGCAACAATGATAACCTTAGGGGCAATCCCACTCAATTCTTGCTGCAGCGCCACAGCACTAGCATGATCACGTCGATAGTTAAGGCATAGTGCGTAGCCCTGTTGTGCCAACAGGCGCGCCGTCGCAGCACCAATGCCACGCGTCCCTCCCGTAATTAACGCGACTTTCGCAAACTTTTTAGTCATCACCTACCCTCGAAACTTGGCTAGAATTGCATCTAATTTATTGGCGAAATTTTGTCGATCCGTCTTTGACAACGGCGGTGGCCCGCCCGTATGTACGCCACTTGAACGCATCGTATCCATAAAGTCTCGAATATTGAGGCGTGATTTTATATTTTCCTTGGTGTAGAGCTCACCACGTGGGTTAAGAGCTTGCCCGCCTTTGGTGATCACTTCATCGGCCAACGGAATATCTGCGGTGATCACCAGATCGCCTGCGCTTAATCGCAATACAATCTCATCATCGGCGACATCGAAGCCGCTGGCCACGGTTAGGGTATTAATATATGGCGATGGCGGCACACTAAGCCCCTGATTTGCGACTAGTGTCATCTCAATTTTTGTGCGATGGGCGGCGCGGTATAAAATGTCTTTTATCACCACCGGGCAAGCATCGGCATCAACCCAAATTTTCATCGATTATCTCGTTAGTTACGGTTAAATAGAGTATACAGTTCTTTGTCAAAATAGGCATCGCCGCCTACGTCGTATAAACTAGAGAATTGCTGGTGTACTTTGCTCGAACGGCATTTACGACTGAACATAAAAAAGCCACTAACTATCACGTCAATGGCTTCTTTGGTAATAAGCAATTTAGACTAATGCATGGTGCCGCCAGCCTCATCAAACATAATCCCCTCTAATTGGGTAAACTCATGTTCTCGGCCAGGTAGATTAAATAGCACCATTAAGATCACCCACTTTAAATCATCGAGACTAAACTCTGGGGTTTCAATTTCACATGCCCGGTCGATCACCATTTCACGCGTCTCAGGGTTTAACACATTAATCTGCTCTAGAAAATGCAAGAAACCTCGACTTTCCATGTCCAGATGCTGCATCTCTTGGGTGGTAAAGATTCGAATAGATTTAATCGGCTGCTCAGTTAGTGACTGGCTATTTTGATCGAGCTGCATCGAAGACAGCCGTTCAATCCACGCTAGTGCCTTAAAAACAACTTCTCTGTGGAACCCAGCTTCTGTTAACTCATCGGTAATAATTTCGCTATCTACCATTTCATTCATCTCGCTATGAATATAGTTTTCAAATAAATACATAAGACATTCAAACATCATGGTTCTCCTTTAACTCGGATATACCCACCAGAAACTGAAGCAATCAACCCCGCCAGTTCTAATTCCAATAATTGCTCTAGTACCACCGCGACAGCTGCTCCACTGTGCAATACAATTTGGTCAATTGAGGTGACTTCAAATTCTACACACTCTATGACACTATAACCTAGGACGCTTAACTTTACATCACGGCGTGATATCTTATGTTCCGGAGCATCCTCTTCATGCTGAAGGGACGGAAGCTCTTCTAATATATCGGCAACTCCTGTAATAAGTTTAGCCCCTTGGTGAATTAAATGATGGCAGCCCACCGTTTTCGGATTGCTAATCACGCCGGGTACGGCAAATACTTCTCGGTTTTGCTCTGCCGCTAGGCGTGCGGTAATTAACGAGCCGCTGCGCGCCTCAGCTTCCACCACAATTACCCCTAATGATAATCCACTAACCACCCGATTACGCCGTGGAAAATTAGTGGCATAGGGGACCCTGTCCGGCCAAAATTCAGAAACCAGTAAACCACCCCGTTGCACAATTTGCTGCGCTAAACCCAAATTAACCTTGGGATAGATATTGTCTAATCCACTACCCAACACCGCAATGGTTTTTCCCTCTGCTGCCAAGGCGCCATAATGAGCACAACTATCGATCCCCACCGCCAAGCCACTGGTAATGGTGTAACCTCTTTTCACCAGTTGCATCGCAAGTGACTTAGCATTTTCTTTGCCGCTATAACTCGCGGCGCGACTCCCAACGATGGCGAGCTGTGGTGTCGCCAGTAAATTAATATCACCGTGGCAAAATAATAACATCGGTGGTGCCGAAAGCTCCTTGAGCAATGCAGGATAGTGGTCGTCGTAAAAACTAATGATACTGCGCTGCGGATTTTCATCTAGCCAGCCGCCAGCTAAATCTATCTGACGTTGCGGCGGACTTAGGATTAGTGCCACCTGTTGGGTCGAAAACCCCATCTGATGTAATTGGGCGTTAGTCAGCGAGAAAAGCGTAAAGGGCGATTGTTGCTTGAGTATCTTGCTAAGACGAAACACGCCGAGGCGAGGCAGCAAGTCCAGCGTGATTAATTGTGCAAAGCGATTCATTATTTCCCCCACGATCCATTTCGGGCGCCCGCGAGGAGGTTGCGATTAAGGGTTAATTAATTCATCCCCGGTGCGAACAGGCCTGATGATATTTGTTACTAAAGCATAGCTTAAATTTTCAAAGCTTCTAAATACCATCAATTGTCCGCGGTAAACATTAGGTAAGCGCTGCGTTTCATTATCAATGAAATAGGCTTTGACCTTATCATAGGTTCGAAAGTTAGCAGGATCACGCACCACACCTTGCTGATCGATAATCTGTACCTTACCCGGCTGATAAATCGAGAAAACATTACCAACATTAATATTCTGTGCTGTGCCGCCATCAATAATAACCACATTATGCTTGCCCGACTCCAGATAATGATTCGCTGCACCGAGTATCGAAGATTTAATATTCTGAGCTGCTGCCTGTGGCATAAAGTAAGCGGGTAATTGATGTTCTAAAGGAAATAACAATTGGCCATTGTTAATTTCCGACTCAATATGATCTATCTTCAAGCGACTAATTTGTGCTGAAATGGTCACGGTGGCGCGTCCGACCAACTCTAATTCAGTGCTTAAGTGTTGTTGTGTTGCCCCTGAGACAAAGCTACGTCCTTTGCGGTACAGTCCATATCGTTGACCGACCATCAGCGTTTTGTTGGCAAAAATTATGTCATGTTTTTGATAAAAAAGGCTATTTCTTTCACTTCCAACCAAGACAGGCGCGCCTTCAAGTTGTTGTGCGCTGACCACCTGAGAATGGGTTAGAAACAGCTCTATTTGCGCTAGGGATAAGGTAGGTATTGGTTGAGACTTACTTAATTTTCGACCGTGACGAGTCATGGTCATGCGTCGCTTACCTTGATTCATTACCAATCTGGGCACGCCATCAACATAAATCAGTGAAATTTGGTCACCGGGATAAATCCAATGAGGATCTGAAATTTGCTGGTTATAACCCCACAGTTCGGGCCAGCGCCAAGGCGATTGTAGGAATTTGGCGGATATATCCCACAATGTGTCCCCTTTTACCACCACATAGGTTTGTGGTGAGTCTTGTTTTATTTTTAAGATATCGGCCAAAGATACTGGCGCGAGCATCAAAAAAAACAGGGCAATAAGTAGTCGCAACATAGCAACATCCTTGTGTAAAATAACAATATGAGGAGTTGAATAACACATAAAGTGCGGGTTATGTTTTAAATTACGTCGCTATTGTTGAATTAGCCCGCACTTAATCGATATAAACCTACCCAAGACACCTTGATATGTTTAAAATAAAAGCATATCACAGTTTCAAATTATGCCTAATCTATTAGCGGCATATAATACGAGAAAATTTATGGCTATTCTTAACGTTTTACGTTTCCCAGATCCTCGCTTACGCACAGTGGCAAAGCCAGTTGGCGAAGTTACCCCTGAAGTTCAACAGATTGTCGATGACATGCTAGAAACGATGTACGACGAGAGTGGCGTGGGCCTTGCGGCGACTCAAGCCGATATTCATCTGCGCATTGTGGTAATGGATTGCTCCGAAGAAAACGACACTCCAATTGTCATGATTAACCCAGAGATAATCGCGACAGATGGCTCGATGATGAACGAAGAAGGCTGTTTGTCTGTGCCTGGTACCTACGCTAGCGTTGAGCGCGCTGAACATGTCACCGTTAAAGCGCTTAATCGCGATGGTAACGAGTTTACATTTGAAGCCAGCGAATTGTTAGCTATCTGTGTACAGCATGAGCTAGACCATTTACAGGGTAAATTATTTGTCGATTACCTCTCGCCGCTCAAGCGCAAACGCATTCAAAAGAAACTCGAAAAAGAAGCTAAATTATTAGCGAAAGAGGGATAAGGCATTGCAACCATTGCGTATTATATTTGCCGGCACCCCTGACTTTGCCGCTAAGCACCTGACTTCCTTGTTAGCGACATCGCATGAAATTGTCGCGGTATACACCAAAGAGGATACGCCATCGGGACGCGGTAAAAAGCTGCAACCCAGCGCGGTTAAGGTGCTAGCCCAGGAGCATCAATTACCCGTTATTCAGCCTAAATCATTAAAAGATCCAGAGGCACAGCAGGTGCTCGCGCAGTTTAATGCCGATTTAATGATTGTGGTGGCTTATGGCCTGATCTTGCCTACCGTAGTATTAGAGACTCCACGCCTTGGTTGCATCAATGTGCACGGCTCGCTATTACCACGCTGGCGTGGTGCAGCACCCATTCAGCGCGCAATATGGGCCGGTGACCAGCAAAGTGGCGTAACCATTATGCAAATGGACAAAGGGTTAGACACCGGACCGATGCTTTATAAAGCGTCGCTCGACATTGCGCATGATGAAACCAGCAATACCCTGTATCAACGCTTAGCGGAACTTGGCCCGCAGGCCCTTGTGGAAGCCATTGACCTGCTTGCTCAGGGTAAACTAGAGGCTGAGATTCAAGATGACCAATTGGCTAATTACGCCAGCAAATTATCCAAAGACGAAGCTAACATTAATTGGCAAGACGATGCGGCGCACATCGAGCGCTGTGTTCGCGCCTTCAATCCGTGGCCCGTCTCTTATTTTCAACTGGGCGATTTAAGCGTCAAGGTATGGCAAGCAAGCATTAGTGAATTAAGCAGTAACGCAGCGCCTGGCACCATCATAGCTGCCGACAAGAATGGCATTGTGGTGGCCACTGGTAACGGCGTGCTAACACTACAACAGCTTCAATTTCCTGGTAAAAAAGCCATGGCAATTAGCGATGTTTTAAACAGTCGCAAGGCACTTTTTGCCCCCGGCATCGTGCTGTAATTAAGGTTATAAAATGAATTTAAGAGCAATAGCGGCCCAAACTGTCGCGGCAGTATTAGACAATGGCGAATCATTGGCCACCGCACTACCAAATGCACAGAGCCGTATCGAGAATCCGAAAGACAAAGCACTAGTGCAAGAGATTTGCTATGGCGTGATGCGTGAGCTAACCCAATTGGAGTATTATCTCGACCAGTTGATGGACAAACCAATGAAGGGTAAACAACGGATTATCCATCATCTCTTGTTGGTCGGTGCTTATCAACTACTCCATACCCGTATTCCAGCGCATGCCGCCTTACAAGAAACTGTCGAGGCGACCAAGGGTATCGACCGCCCTAAGTTTACGAGCTTGATCAATGGCGTATTGCGTAATTTACAGCGCCAGCACCAAGAGTTACGCGAAAAAATGCCGACCAAAGGACCGATGACCTATTGTCATCCCAAGTGGTTCATTAAGCGTGTCACTCAGGCTTATCCAAAGCAGTGGCAACAGATCGTGCAGGCGAACAACCAACGTTCGCCGATGTGGCTACGCAATAACGCCAAATCACAGACTCGCGCCCAATACCTTGAGACACTAGCCGAGCTTGAAATAGAAGCAAGCGCAGGCGCCCTTGGCGACAATTCAATTCTATTGGCTGAGCCAATTCCAGTGCACAAGCTACCCGACTTTGACAGCGGCGCGTGTTCGGTACAAGATGCCGCCGCCCAGCAAGCTGCTGAGATATTAGGGGCGCAGCCTGGTGAATTGATCCTAGACGCCTGTGCCGCACCTGGTGGTAAAACTTGCCATATCCTAGAGAGCTGTAGCGACCTTAAAGTGGTTGCCCTAGATAATGTGCAACACCGCCTCGAACGGGTACAAGAGAATTTAGATCGCATTGGCCTGACGGCACAATTGATCTGTGGCGATGGTACCCAACCACAAGATTGGTGGCAGGGAGAGCAATTTGACCGTATCTTACTTGACGCACCATGTTCTGCGACTGGCGTAATTCGCCGTAACCCTGACATCAAATGGCTGCGCCGTGATACCGATATTGATCAATTAGTCGAGTTACAACGACAGATCCTCGCCGCGTGCTGGAAACTTCTTAAGCCAGGCGGTACCTTAGTCTATGCCACTTGCTCGGTATTACCCGATGAGAATGCCAAACAAATAGCGGCGTTCTTAGCCGTACACCAAGATGCCCGATTAATACCCTTGCAAGAGAATGACACACCACTAACGCCAGGCTGGCAGTTATTGCCAGGCATCGATGACGTTGATGGTTTCTATTACGCGAAATTGCAAAAAAGTTAACTAAAGGAAATCGAGTGAAAATAATTATCTTAGGTGCAGGGCAAGTAGGCGGCAGCCTGGCCGAGAGTTTGGTCGGCGAAGACAGCGATATCACCATTGTTGATAGCGACCGTGCCGCATTGGCTGAACTCAAAGATAAGCTCGATTTACGTGCAGTTAGTGGGCACGCCTCGCACCCGCAGGTATTGTTAGAAGCTGGCGCCGATGACGCCGACCTGCTCATTGCCGTCACTAACTCCGACGAGATCAATATGACTGCCTGTCATGTTGCTCATACGATGTTTAATGTGCCGACAAAGATAGCGCGAATTCGTAACGAAGATTATATCAATAGCGCCAAGCAACTGTTTCATAACAAGGAAGATCGTAAACGTGACAAAGGCCATTTTCGTGGCTTCGCAGTGGACGAGATTATATCACCTGAGACCTTGGTCACCGGTTACATTCGGCGCCTCGTCGATTACCCTGGCGCGCTGCAAGTCTTACAATTTGCCGATCGTAAGGTCAGTCTCGTCGCGGTAAAAGCTTATTACGGTGGGCCTTTAGTGGGACATGCTTTATCCGCTTTGCGCGAACATATGCCCACCATTGACGCCCGAGTCGCGGCAATATTTCGCCAAGGCCGCCCGGTACGCCCCCAAGGAACCACCATCATCGAAGCCGATGACGAGGTGTTTTTCATTGCGGCCACCGGACATATTCGTGCGGTCATGGGCGAACTACAGAAACTTGAGAATCACTATAAAAAAATCATGATTGTCGGCGGCGGTAATATCGGTGCAGGACTGGCCAAACAGCTCGAGAAAGACCACCGAGTCAAGCTGATCGAGCGAAATCCAAAGCGTGCCGAAGTATTGTCGCAACAACTTACCGACGCCACGGTATTTATTGGTGACGGTGCAGATCATGAGTTACTTAGTGAAGAACATATCGAACAAACAGATTTGTTTATTGCGGTAACCAACGATGATGAAGCTAACATCATGTCATCGATGCTAGCCAAGCGCATGGGGGCTAAAAAAGTAATGGTGCTTATTCAGCGCAGCGTCTATGCCGATCTGATGGAAGATACCAATATTGACATCACTATCTCGCCACAACAAATAACCATATCGGCCTTACTATCCCACGTTCGTCGGGGCGATATTAGCAATGTCTATTCCCTGCGCCGTGGCGCAGCAGAAGCAATTGAAGCGGTGGCCAATGGCGATTCGATGACCTCTAAAGTAGTCGGTCGACGCATCATGGATATTAAATTACCGCCGGGGGCGACTATCGGCGCGATTGTGCGAGACAAAGAAGTATTAATTGCGCACGATAAAACTGAGATTCAGTCGGATGATCACGTCATTCTATTTTTAATCGACAAGAAGCATATCGGTGATATTGAGCGATTATTCTCCCCCAGCGCCTTCTTCTTATAGCCCCAAAAATTTGAGCAAAAACTGCTGTTTGTCGACACTATTTAAGCTACACTCGATGAGTTTTCTTAATATGGACATATCAGCAGATGAACAGTAAAATAATCAAAATATCCTTATTATTAGCCCCCGCTTTATTGCTAAGCGGCTGTAATAATAGCTCGGAGACTAAGATCGTCGAGCAACAATCGCCGCAAATTAGTGCTCCAGTGGCGAAGAAAGTCCCGCATGAGATGGAAATCCATGGCGATAAGCGTACCGACAATTATTATTGGATGCGTGATGACGAACGTAAAGATCCGGAAATCCTCGCGCACTTAAATGCAGAAAATGCCTATACCAAGGCAGTACTAACCCACACCGAATCCTTGCAGCAGACTCTTTTTAATGAAATTAAGGGACGCATTGTTAAGGACGACAACTCGGTACCACAGAAAGATGGGAATTATTTCTATAGTTCTGAAAATAAAGGGGATAACGAATACCCTACCCACGTACGTGCCGATGATTTTAAGGGCACCAACAAACTGGTGTTACTCGACGTCAACCAACTGGCCAAAGCCCACGATTATTTCGCAGTGCGCGGTTTAAGTGCTAGCCCTAGCGAAAACATTCTTGCTTACGGCGAAGATACTGTAAGCCGCCGTATTTATACCCTCAGATTTAAAGATCTAACCACCGGAAAACTGCTTAGCGACACCATCGAAGGTACCAGTGGCAGCACCGTTTGGGGTAATGATAATAAGACTGTCTATTACGTCAAAAAAGATCCACAGACGCTATTAGCCTATCAGGTTTACCGTCACACGCTTGGCTCGCCGCAAGCTAATGACCAACTGATTTACGAAGAACAAGACAAGTCTTATTACACCTATTTGGGCAAGTCTAAAGATGCCTCAACGGTGTACATCTATCACAGCAGCACCGAAGCAACCGGAATGTCGTTAATCGACGCCAACAACGCCAAAGCAATGCCACAACGTGTTTTACCACGTAAGCATGGCCATGAATATTCAGTCGCTAAGCTTAACCAATGGTTTTATATCTACACCAACTGGCAAGCGACTAACTTTCGTCTAATGAAAGTAGCGCAAAGCGATCTGCATAACCAAGAAAAATGGACCGATGTGATCGCTGCTAACGACGCGGCCAAACTAGAAAACTTCGAGCTGTTTGACAATCATTTAGTTTTTGAGCAACGTGAAATGGGCCAAACACGCATCACAGTGCGTACCTTAAAAACAGCTAAAGAACGTCAATTAGCCTTTAATGATCCTGCATTTAGCGTCAGTCTCTATGGTAACAATGAGCTCGACAACAGCCATTTACGCGTCTATTACTCAAGCATGACCACGCCAGCGTCACACTTTGATTATGCGCTCGACTCTTCAGCGAAAGTGTTATTAAAGCAAACCAAGGTGCTTGGCGAGTTCAATCCCGATGATTATGCTTCTGAGCGTATTTTTATTACCGCGCGTGATGGCAAGAAAGTGCCAGTATCGCTGGTTTATCGTAAAGATAAGTTCAAAAAAGATGGCACCAACCCACTGCTCCAGTACGGTTATGGCTCATACGGTTCCACCATGGACCCATACTTCTCAATCACTCGATTGAGTTTGTTGGATCGCGGCTTTGTTTATGCTCTAGCCCACATCCGTGGTTCAGAAATGTTAGGACGCCCGTGGTATGACGATGGTAAAAAACTAAATAAAATCAACACATTTAATGACTTTATCGACATAACAAAGTCGTTAGTTAAGCAAGGTTATGGTAGCAAGGATAACATCTTTGCCGCAGGTGGCAGTGCCGGTGGTCTATTGATGGGGGCCGTGATCAACATGGCTCCGCAGCTCTACAATGGCATCGCCGCCGCGGTACCATTTGTTGATGTAGTAACCACCATGCTCGATGAAAGCATTCCACTGACCACCAACGAGTTTGATGAGTGGGGCAACCCGAAACAAAAGGCTTACTACGACTATATGCTGTCTTACTCGCCGTACGATCAAGTGAAGGCGCAAGATTACCCTAACATGTTAGTTACAACGGGCTTGCATGACTCGCAGGTGCAATATTTTGAACCGATGAAGTGGGTAGCAAAATTGCGTGAGCTAAAGACTGACGACAACGTATTAGTCTTTAAGACCGATATGGAATCTGGCCACGGCGGAGCATCTGGACGCTTTAAACGCATCCATAAATCTGCTCTGCAATATGCATTTTTCCTAGATTTAGTGAAGTAAACGGATAAAGCGCCCTAGCTTAGGGCGCTTTATATTGATTAATAAGACTAATTAGTTCATCACTCGATTGGCTAAAACAACTATGCGGTACAAACAAGTGCGCGCCATACGCCTGATGTAAAATCTCCATCTGATGCAACCATGCGGCAATTGGGCCGGTCACTGCAAACCCCGAAGGCATCTGGTAAGGCGAAAAATTGAGTTGTAGCTGTTGCTTAGTGATTTCTCCCTGCTGACAAGCCAGCACCAAAATATCCCGCTGCTCATGAATCAAACGACTGGCTAACCGTGGCGATACTCGCTCACTAATTATCTCTATATCGTTGAGTTTAATACCTATATATGGGATATCGATTCGCTCAAGCGCATGAGTGAAGGAGGGCTGAAATACACGTGCTATGTGCTGCCACGGCAATGACCATTGACCATAGCGATGAAAGTATCGCAGCTTGCTTGCTGAGAAAACGAGACTAACTGCCGGCTCTAAACGGGTCGCAAAACCAGCGGCAATCAATACCACACTAACCAAGGCCAACAACATCAGTTGACGCTTAAGCTGAGGTAATATCACCTGAGCGATCAACACCATTGCAAAGAGCGCTATACCACTGCCCACTAGCAACCACTGATAACGTCTAGCGGGTGATTCAATCTTTAATTCAGGCGAGATAGTGCCTCCACTATTTTAGCGTGATGACCTCTTTGGCAAACACATCAACCTTATGCCAGTCGGTATACTCAATATCTTTTGAGGTATCAGTTTCGCCACCAGTAATCTTCATGATCAATCGGATCATAAACTTATCGGCCCAACCGTATTTGCTATAGAGCAACGCCCCAGCAAATACCGCTTTAAGCTGCGGCTGCCACGGTGAATCGGCTAAAAAATTGACCATGTAGGCGTTCGTTTCTGGGGTGTTTTTATCTGGCTTACGCGCGGTTAAATTAACACAGAAGAAACCATTGGGACGCTGTTCAAGCTGCTCCTTAAAAGTTGCTAAAAACTTAATTAGCGCCTTATTTAAATGGCCATAACGAATAGAGGCGCCAATAATAACCTTATCAACCTTTGACCAATCAACGGTTTGAGCCTGTTCTAAACAAACTGACAGAACAGGCTGTTGCACTTGTTGCAACTGCGCTTGAATAGCATCACAAATCTTCTTAGTTTGGCCATCTCGCGTCGAATAAATCAATAATGTATGAGACATAACTTCTAGTTTTTCCAAAATGCAGGGGTAAATAATACCAATAGGGTGAAGATTTCAAGACGTCCAAAGAGCATTGCAACCACTAAAATCCACTTCGCCGCATCGTTAATGTTGCCATAATGCGCCGCAACTTCGCCAAGACCAGGCCCCAAGTTGTTGAGGGCCGCTGCTGTCGCGCTAAATGCCGTTATGTCATCGAGCCCGGTGAATAATAAGCCCAGCATACAAATTACAAAAACCAGAGCGTAAGCGGCAAAGAAGCCCCATACTGCGTCAACCACACGGTCAGGCAAGGCTTTATCACCCAAGCGGATGGCAAAGATAGCACGTGGATGCACCAGACGCTTTAACTCACGCGCCCCTTGCAAAAACAGTAATACCACACGAATAACCTTCATGCCGCCGCCGGTAGAACCAGCACAGCCCCCCATGAATGAAGCAAATATTAACAACAGCGGTAAAAATAGTGGCCAACCACTAAAGCTCTCGGTGCCAAAACCCGCCGTTGTCGACACAGATACCGCCTGAAATAGCGCATGATTAAACGCTTCATCGATCGACAGATAGATATTTTCTTTATAGAGAACCGCAAAGACCACCAGCACCAGAGCCAATTGAAACATCAAAAACAGGCGCAGCTCAGGATCTTTAAAATACGAACGGATCATCTTCTTCGGCCGAATAATTGCCGCATAATGAAGACTAAAATTAACCGCAGAGATCAGTAAGAACACCACACAAATTAAATTGATTAACGGCGAATTAAAGTATCCCATGCTGGCGTCATGCGTCGAGAAGCCGCCAATAGCAATGGTTGAGAAGCTATGGCAGATGGCATCGAACGCGCTCATGCCAGCCCCCCAATACGCCAAACCACACAGCGTGGTTAGTGCTAAATAGATATACCACAATGCCTTAGCAGTTTCGGCGATCCGCGGAGTCATCTTAGAATCTTTAACCGGGCCGGGTGTTTCGGCGCGATATAGCTGCATGCCACCAACGCCAAGCATCGGCAGTACCGCGACCGCTAATACGATTATTCCCATACCACCCAACCACTGCAGCAGGTGGCGATAAAACAGAATCGCCTTGGGCAGATCGTCTAATCCGGTGATCACCGTGGCGCCAGTAGTGGTTAATGCAGAGAAGGATTCGAAGACGCTATCTGCTAAGGTCATATCAGGGCGGTCAGAGAGTATAAATGGTACCGCACCCACGCTTCCCAGCGCCAGCCAGAACATCACCACCACCACGAAACCATCACGCACCTTCAATTCACGACGGTAACTTCGATTGGGATACCAACACAACAAACCAATTACCGCACAAATTGAAAAAGATTGTACGAACGCCACACCACCACCATCATTATAAATTGCCGCGATGATCGCAGGGATCAATAACGTCGAGCTAAAGATGGTGATTAATAGACCTAAAATTCTAAGTAACGAGCGAGTTTGCATAGGCGTTATTGAGCATAACTTAAATGAATGGAATTACCGCTAATGTACCACAGCTACTTGATGAAAAATATGCCACCTTGGTTAAGTTGGCGCAAATGTTTGTGAGTGTCAGCCGGCCGTGTAATTTGTTCACGCAATAAAAAAGTATGTCTAGTCTGTCTTAGATATCGGCATTAGGGTAGGATAACGGACAAAGACCATAACAATTATAAGGGAAATCTATGTCTGTTTTAAAAAAGAGCGCAATCGCCTGTGCATTGCTACTAGTCGTATCAACCTCAATGGCCCAGCAAGCTAAGTCACTTAAGCATGCGAAAAAATCCACCGAGTGGCGCCAAGGCGTGTTTCAATTGCTAGCCAGCAACATGGGCGCATTAGGCGCAATGGCTAAGGGAAAAATCCCGGTCGATAAAGCCGTGGTTAAAAAAAATGCGCTGCGCATTAATCAACTGTCATTAATGATCACCGACTACCTTGCGACCGATACCCGTAAGTTTGATGTAAATACCGAAGCGCTGGCCAAGGTTTGGACCGATCCAGAAACACTAGCAAAGAAAGCCAATGCGCTTACCCTAGCCTCAGCAAACCTTAGTAAGGTCGTGATGAATGGCGATAATGGCGCAATCAAAAAAGCCATCGGCGGTGTCGGCAAAGCATGTGGCGGTTGCCATGATGTGTTTAAGCAAGATTAAGTAAATGCGTTCATATTAAGTCTATCGTATGCACACCAGTTACTTTTCTTTGCTTCGCCAAAGAAAATGTAACCAAAACTAGCTGATATTTAAAGCATTAAAACAACAACCACAGTTAATTGGTATCACACCAATGGTGCCGTGACACTACGCGGCACCAGCTCAATAGAAATCATCAACCGGTGGCGCATTAACCACCACCAGCCAGTAAACAAACCCCGCACAGGCAATCGCCACTATGAGCGCCAACAAGATGCGCGAGTTATTTATAGCTTCATCAGGGTCCACCTCTAGCTGCGATTTATACCCGGTGATCATCGGCTTAGTTAAGTTTTTCTGTTTAACTCGCTGATAATAGATGATGGCAACCACATGCAATAAAATCGCGATACTAATAAAATTGAAGGCATTATGGTGAATGGAATTCATCACCGCATCGAACTCACCGCCCAACGCATTGAAATATGGCCCAGTGGTAAATATCTCATCGTCGACAAATAGGCCACTAACGACTTGCAGTAAGACCAGCCCTAACATCGCAATCACCATTAAGCTGCCCAACGGGTTGTGCCCCGGCGGTTGTTGCGGCAGATTCGTGCGTAGATACTCAACAATGGCCTGTGGCCGGCACACAAAATGTCTAAACTGTGAATGCTTGGTGCCAACCACGCCCCATATCAACCTAAACAATAATAATGCCAACGCGACATAACCCAGCCTCATGTGCCAATCGATATAATCGCTGCCTAACTCATGAGTGCCCCAGCAGCCCAAAATGGTCAGGGCAAATAGCCAGTGAAATAGGCGCAGTGGTAAATCCCAGATCAAGTATCGTTTAATTTTCATTTCTCCTTACTACTTAGCTTCATTGTCATAATCAGTACTTGATGCCCATTGGATTGTGTTTGCTTGATAGCAATAAAACCACGATCGGCGTACAGACCACCACAAAGATCTTGCGTTTGCAGGTATAGCGCTGTGATACCTAACCGTTTAGCTTGAACGATAATTTCATCGACCATCTGGGCCGCAACGCCTTGTCCTCGCCCCTGCTCACAAACATATACGCCACCAAGCCAAAACTCGTATTGTGGATAGTCGGCCATTTCACGAATTTTAAGTTGTGCGGCGCCAACTAATTGCTGATCCTGCTTAGCCAAGACAGTCAGTGGCGGCGACGTGCGGTTGGCCGAATTTTTCACCAGCGCGCTAACCTGTGCAAGTGTGTAGCTGCCATCGCCACACCATTGATCAAAATACCACTGGGTCACCGTGTTTTCGGCATTGGTGTCGTCGTTGAGTAGTGACAATTCCATAGCGCTTCCTTAAACTGGAGTAATGACTTTAGCGTAGGACTCGCGTTCTATTTCTAGAACCTCAACCGTTAAAGAGCAGCTCGGCAGGTGTAGTAATTGAAGTTCATCAAGGATTAGCCCTGACAATACACTACGTTGTTCAATGCTACGCCCAGACAATATTTTGCTGGTGACATGCACGAAGGTACCTGGCGTCTCACACGATTGGCAATAATCATATATTTGAGTCCGTGTTTTTATATCATCAGCTTGAAATAAAGCGGATTTTCTAGCACCTTGATAGACAGCGTCAATAAGCTGAGTCGGCTCTAAATTAGCCGAATGTTCGATAATACAATGGGGCATGACGTACTCCTTCAAATTAGCCATCGATCTGTTTACTGGGCCTTAACGCAAGATATAACAGCGGCCCAGCCGAAACAAAAATTAGCGTGAGTAGCGCGAACGGTACGAAATAGGCTATCGACCTACCGCGACGCTTAACATCTTGCGCCATCCACACCATGGCTAACAGCGCCATGATATATAGATCGATAACCACCTGCACCGTATCGGGACTCGAGATCAATTGATAGCCAAAACTCAACAACGATTGCTGCGCTATCGACATGGTAAAAAGCGTGTAGCCACTAAATAAGCACAATAAGATAATGGCTAAAATGCGAATCTTCGGCGCTGTTGTAGCTAATTGTTGTCTATACTCAATAGTGAGATTAACTTATTGAAGGTATTGGTAATGAATACTAAATCATTTGTAAATAAGCTTAACCGGATAACGAAACAACTTTCCT
>Ga0105356_10000587_pt1 | contig 34555 bp, 30 predicted proteins | sample GOMGulsemesocosm_3_FD_83502 | JGI IMG/M metagenome (GOLD analysis project Ga0105356, IMG submission 83502) | Methane-oxidizing microbial communities from mesocosms in the Gulf of Mexico - GOM9D Gulf of Mexico | ecosystem: Environmental > Aquatic > Marine > Cold seeps | place: Gulf of Mexico...
AATTAAGCTGGCGCGCTCAACGACGCTGGCGGGGACTTTTTTAGGAATTTTTCCGTCCTTCCAGTTGTGAAGCGTTCTATATTCTACGCCAAGCAATGTGGCTTGGTCTTTCTCCTGTAGCTTCCAACTGGACATGATACGAAAGATCGCTGGCAGCCATACATAAGCTTGAACGCTCATGCTATTTAAGCTTGAATTAGCTGCGTGTGATGCTGAATTAGGTACTTGCATGGTCATTGCCTCTGTATCGATACAATATTTACTCTTAAATATAGTGAATATTTTCATTTTTATCAAATAATATTGAATATTTTCATGTTTGTTGGGTGTTTTAGGCGCCATAGGCTTGGCGCTTAAAACTGCACAGACGACTTTACAGGGGGCGGGGAAAGGTTATAAAGTTTATAGAACGATTGGTAAATTGTTGTTGAGTAGCTGCAGCTGGAAGAAATAGCTTTGCAGCGGTTTTTTTTACTACTTAATTGAACGATTGTTCTATTTTGAGGGCTGGAGATAATAATGATTAAATACATGCGCTATTTTACGCTGAGTATTTTGATGAGTACGGCGGTGTTCACCATGATGCTGGGTGGCTATTGGATGCTTTTTGCAGGTGCGGCGGGAGTACTCATTGGTTTGGGTTTGGATAATGTCATTGGCGATGACTTAGATGACCCTAAGTACACGCATACTTGGATTTTAAACGTTCAATTATTTTCCACCTTGCCCTTGCTACTTGCGCTAACGTTGGCTTTTGCTTGGCAGCTGAGCAGCTGGGATTTCTTAGGCCTTGGTGCCGCTTTTCAGTTTGTTGCGGGGATAGATCCTTTTGCCCTACGTGCAGAAAACCAGTGGTATCACTATGTAATGGGTATATTTAGCGTTGGTATGATGTTCGGTGTGGCGGGTACCAATGTCGGCCACGAACTGACTCACCGCACTTGGAGCAAGCCCGCATTGATCGTTGGCCGTTGGTTGATGGCGTTTACCTCAGATGCATCCTTCTCTATCGAGCATGTTTATGGGCACCACAAAAATATCGCGACTCGTCACGACCCTGCTACTTCGCGTCGAGGGGAGAATGTATATGGTTTCGCATTGCGCTCAACGATCGGTAGTTACCGGAGCGCTTGGAATATAGAGAAGGAGCGTTTGGCTAAGTTTGGTTACAGCGTATGGGGCTGGCGCAGTCAGATGATGCGCGGCAACGCCATGACTTTAACCTATTTTGCCGCTTTTGCTTATGCGGCTGGCTGGCTGGGTGTGCTTGTATTTGCCGTATTAACGGTTTATGGGAAGCTGTATTTAGAATTTGTTAACTTTGTAGAGCACTACGGCATGGTTCGTGTAACAGGTGCACCCGTTGAGCCTCGCCATTCTTGGAATTGTAATAAGCGTATCAGCGGTATATTGCTATATAACCTAACACGCCATTCCCACCATCACGCCATGGGTGAGAAGCCTTTTTGGGAGCTGCGTGCCTACCCCGACACACCGATGATGCCGGCAGGGTATTTGAGCATGATCATATTGGCGCTTATTCCACCGCTGTGGAATAAGATCATGATCCCCAGAGTACAAGACTGGGATCGCCGTTTCGCTAAAGTAGAGGAATTGGCGTTGATTCAAGAGGCAAACGCAGCCAGTGGTATGGCGGATAGCTTTGAGTTAAAGCAAGATGAATATGCCAATGGCCAGGCTGTAGTGGCCTAATAAAATAAATTATTTAGACTGATGTTGAGGTGCTGTTAGCACCTCAAGTGGAGATGTGTATGTTAGCAAAATGGCTGAAACGCGAGCCCAAGACCGTGCCAAGAATCAGCATTCAGCCCGCCGGTATCGAGTTGGATGTAGAAGGCAAAAATACTATTTTGCAAACCGCCTTAGAGCAGGGGGTCGCCTTCCCGCACAACTGTCGTGTGGGAGGCTGCGGCGCCTGTAAGTGCAAGTTGGTGGAGGGCAAGGTTAAGGAGCTAACGGATAAATCCTATTTGCTCAGTGCCGAAGAAATGCAGCAAGGTTATATTTTGGGGTGTCAGGCTGTGCCATTGAGCGACGTGCTTATCGAAGCACCCAATGTTGTCGCAGAAGGTGATGCCGTGCCCGTCAAAAAAGTCGGCGGTAAAATAGCAGGTTTGAAAAAGCTGAATCACGACATTATCGAGCTGACGATTGCCTTGGATGACACCGTGGAATATAAGGCTGGGCAGTACGCGGATGTTTCCGTGCCAGGCGTTATTGCTGAGGCTCGCAGCTACTCCTTTGCTATGGCCAATCGTGGTCGTCCGATGAAGCTAGCACGTTTTCATGTGCGCCTAGTACCCGGCGGTGAGTTTACCGAGTGGCTGCATAATACGGCCGAGACAGGTTGTGTCGTTGAGTTGGAAGCGCCTTATGGCGATTTTTATATGCGCCCTTCGGATGCGCCTATTCTATGTGTGGCGGGGGGCAGTGGCATGGCGCCTATCAAGGCTCTGTTGGAGCAAGCTGCCCACGAGGAATTGAACCGCGACGTGACTTATTTCTTTGGTGCACGTACTCAGGCGGATCTTTATGCTTTAGCCGATATGGATAAAATCGCGGCAAAATGGCGAGCGCGCTTTGAGTTTGTACCCGTGTTATCAGACGAGCCCGCAGATAGCGACTGGCAGGGCTTGCGAGGTTTTGTTACCGAGCACATTAGCGCCCTAGGTGATCGCTTGGCAGATCAGCATGTATATATGTGTGGGCCGCCACCGATGCTGGATGCGGCGATCGTCGTGTGTGAGCAGGGCGGCATTGCTAGCAGTAATATTCACTTTGATAAGTTTTTGGATAAAAGTAACAAGGTTTTCAACCTATCCGCATAGGGCTTACTGTATATGTAGCGAGGCAATATCTGCTAGGCTTGTGCCTATGATGAATTCCACTATAGGCGGGCATTGGCTATGACTTTTACGGCGGGCCTTTCTTTCAAAGCGATATATTACACCCTGCAACGCCAGGGGCATATGCAGGCGGCCGAAGACTTCCTAACCTATTTAAATATTAGTCGTGAAGAGTTGAGTAATATGGGAGCCAATGTATCGCCGCAGGCTTATTACGGGGCTTGGGACTATGCTCAACAGCGTAGTGGTGACGACATGCTCGGCTTACATGTGGGGAGCTTCATGCACCCCTCATTAATGGGGGTCTTGGGTTATGCGGTGATGAACTGCCCCACGGTTGCCGATGCCTGGAAGTTAAGCCTGAAGACTAGCCACTTTGGCAGCTCGACGGTGTGCTGTGAGGTGGACTTTCTCACCGATGAAGTACGCTTTAATATGCATACTGGTCTGGACGCACAGTTGGTGCGCCCTTGGGTGGAAATGCAAACCTCGGGCTGGTTAGCCATGTTTCATCACATCACCAATTCACAATATCTTGGTGTACACCAGTTTAAGTATGTGCACTTTCGCCATGCCTTAACAGGCTCGATGGCGGAGTATGAACGGGTATTGGGCTGTCCGGTATTGTTTGAACAGGAGCAGAACTGCTTTGTTTTTGCCGCTGAGGTAGCGGCACTGCCCGTGTCGCTGGCGGATCACAACAACCTGACGGTATTTATGCGTCAAATGGGCATGGATCAGGGAGAGGAGAGCTTTGCAGAGCAGGTGCGCCAGTATGTGAAAGAGCTCATGCCCATGGGGATGCCGGACCAGGAACAGGTGGCTGAACATTTCGAGATGAGTTCTAGTACGTTAAAGCGGCGCCTGAAGGAAGAGGGGTTGACCTATGGCGGCCTGTGTACGGGCTTGCGCCAAAAAATGGCCAGAAAAATGCTGGCTAAACCACAAATTCATGTCAACGATATAGCCATAATGTTGGGCTATACCACTCCGGGGCCTTTTTTTAGGGCTTTTAAACGCTGGGAGGGTTCCACCCCTCTCGAGTATCGTCGCCTGCTGCGCAAGCGGTAGCGCGTTAGACTCTCTGTCTACCCAGTACAGCTCTATGCGGATAGGTTGTATAGGCCCTAAATATCGGCTCCCAGAAGATGATCTAAATTTTTTGAGGGGGGCTTATTTGTTTAGAATGAACCAAAATGTCACTTGTACGAACTAAATTGACACCTGGGCACGTCGTTGTCCACGCTTTTCCCGCCTAAACTGCTTGCCAGGTAAATCATCTGGTTTAGTGGCAAGGGTGGAATCTAAAGCCACTTCTCTAGTAATAGACGCTGCTCAGGCAGCTTAATTTTTATTAGATAATGGGGAAGTATAATGAAGAAATTAACCTTGGTGGCAAGCATGGCTGTGGCTATGTCGGTGAGTGCTCCAGCCCAGGCTGGCTGGTTCGACAGCGTAGTGAGCTGGGTGGATAACAATATTATTAATCCAGTTGAAGAAGCCGTTGTTGATGCGGTTAACTGGTTAGACAGCGCGATTATTACGCCAACAGGCGAGCTATTACAAACAGTCGAAGAGTATGCCGCGTATATAGAAGTGGTTGAAGACACCATGACTGATACCGGTTATAGCAGCCCTGGTGGCGCGCCCTTCAGCTTACCAAACACAGCGGCTGGCGCCAGCGGCACATTAAAAGTGATGAGCTATAATGTTCACGGCTTCCCCGAGGTTCTTCAGGGTATCTCCGACGCCCAAGCCCGTAGTGTTAGCTCACTACTGGAAAGCTGGGATTATGATATTGTCGGCCTGCAGGAAGACTGGGTTATCAACGGCCCGCTTATGTCCAACCTAAGTACCAGCACCTATCCCGGACGCACTAACCATTACGGCGGTACCATGACTAGTTTCGGTGACGGCCTAGTGACTATCGCCGGCGGCGCCATCGATCCCAATCAGGCTCAGCGCATTCAATTTAATTTGTGTGACGGCACCCTAGAAGAGTTTCTCCGAGGTGATATCAGCAGCCCGGATTGCGCGACGGAAAAAGGCTTCACCATTGCGGAGGTTCATCTAGCCAGTGATCTTTCCGTGCACGTTTATAACACTCACTTTAATACGGGGAGTGTTTATAACGTCAACCAAGAGTCGTTGAATCAAATAGCGAACAAAATCAATACTTACTCAATTGGTAAGCCCGTTGTACTGTTGGGTGATTTTAATATGTGGCTAACCGAGCCGACTATGGCCGCCCAGTTTAGTGAATTCACAGCAAATACCGGTTTACGCTGGAGCTGTGAAGACCTAAACAGCTGCGACGGCCGTATAGATTTAATTGCCTACCGCGGCAACGAGCAGTTTGATTTCACCACGTTGAGTGAAGCCACTATCGACGATAACGGCATCAGCGATCACGCTCCTCGTGCGGCCACTCTACACTGGATCAATAAAGCCAAGCACAGCAATTTAGCGCTAGGTAAAAACACTGAGCAAGCGAGTGATTACCCCGGTAATAGCGCCGCCCGCGCGGTCGATGGCAACACTAATGGTAGCTATGGTTATAACTCAGTTACTCACACTCTGTATGAAATGAATGCCTGGTGGCAGGTAGACTTGGGCGCAAGTGCCGAGTTAGCTGAAATTGAACTGTTTAACCGTACCGATTGCTGCACCTCTCGCTTGCAAAACTTTACGGTATTTGTCTCTGACACCCCATTTGGCAGCCGCTCTTACGATGACCTGAAAAATGATGCCAGCATTTGGCAGTATCATCATACTGGTGCCGTTGCCACCAGCGTTGATATCAGAGCCCTTACTCAGGGGCGTTACGTGCGTGTACAACTGGATCACCAGGATTACCTGAGCTTGGCCGAAGTACAAATTTGGGGCAGTGATAGCGTACCCGTGGTAAATGGTAATTGGAGTAATTCTGGTGGTCGTGATGCCAATCACAGTGGCAACCCTGTGTATGCACTTAATGTACCCGCTAGCGGACCAGTCACTCTGGACCTGACGTCAGCTGTTGATACCTATCTGTACCTGAAGGACAGCAACGGCAGCGTAATTGGCTACAACGATGACGGCGGCAGTGGCTATAATTCAAAACTATCCATGTCACTCAATGCTGGGAGTTATAGTGTGGTCGCTGCCACCTACAGCGGTGGCCAGAGCGGCAGTTTTGAATTAAGCGTTAGTGGCGGCAGTTTTTAATTTGCCAAAATAAGACCGGTACTGTGGCGGCGCATACTTGCGCCGCCACCTTTCTCCCCCCCCCCTCCGTAACAACGCGTCCATCGTATAATGTCGAAACCTCTGTAGCGCTTTATTTAGCAGAGACGTTTTGTCTATATGGGCAGTACAGACTCAATTGAACCAAAATGTCACTCATACGAACTAAATTGACGTCTGGACACGTCGTTAGCTGTCGTTTTCCCGCATAAACTGCCTGTCAGGTAAATCAGCTGGTTTAGTGGCGGGGTTTAAAAGCTCCATCATTTCACTCGCTATAAATGCTGCCTAGGCAGCTTATTTATATCAAATAACGGGGAAAGATAATGAAAAAATTAAGTTTAGTGGCCAGTATGGCTATTGCTCTGTCGGTGAGTGCTCCAGCTCAGGCAGGTTGGTTTGACAGCGTAGTGAGCTGGGTGGATAACAATATTGTAGATCCAATTGAAACAGCCGTGGTTACTGCAGTGAATTGGTTAGACAAAGAAATCATCACGCCGACTGGGCAAGTATTGAAAACAGTGGAAGAGTACGCCGCCTATATAGAAGTGGTTGAAGATACGATGACTAATACGGGTTACTCTAGCTCTGGCGGCATCGGCTATTCAGCACCCACAGAGCCTGCAGCTGCTAGCGGTGTATTGAATGTTGCGACATTTAATGTGCACGGCTTTCCTCAAGTCTTGGAAGGTATATCAGATAGCCAGGCGACGACACTGAGTAGCATGATTAATAACTGGGGCTGGGATATTGCCGCTATCCAAGAGGACTGGGTGATTAATGGCCCGCTAACCTCTAACTTGAGTAATAGCACTTATCCCTACCGTTCCAATCACTACGCGGGAACCATGATCTCCTTTGGCGATGGCTTGTTGACTCTATCCAAGCACCCTATGGATAAAAATAAAGTCATACGCAGAAAGTGGACCAACTGTTCAGGTACGCTGGAGCAATTCCTCAAGGGTGAGATAAGCAGCCCTGATTGTGCAACAGAGAAAGGCTTCACTATTTCGGAAGTACATGTGGCCAGTGATTTTGTAGTGCACTTCTACAACCTGCATGCCAATACGGGCGGCGTACTTAATCAATCTGACCTAGCGGATATGAGCAGTTATATCAGCACCTATTCAGCGGGTTTTCCGGTTGTTATTGCGGGTGATTGGAATATGAGTCTGTCGGGTGGGAACTGCACGCCACTACTGGCAACGTGGATAGCTGATAATGGCTTTCGCCTTGCCTGTCAGGATTTAAATAGCTGTGATGACGCTATTGATCAGGTGGCATTTAAGGGTAGCGAGCAATATAGCTTCACGGCAATTGGCCGCACCACCCATGACGACTTGGGTATCAGTGATCACCGTCCACGCTCTGCGCAGTTATCTTGGGTGAATAATAATGTTGCACAGCCTAAAGTTGACAGCGTGCTTAACGTTGCATTCCAAGGTGTACACGGCAGGTATTTTGTTTCAGAGGGCAATGGCGGCAGCGGCCAAACAGTTAACGCCAACCGTGGTGGTATTGGTTCTTGGGAGCAGTTTAAGCTGAGGGCGAAAACTGCCGTGGTGAATTGTATTGTGAATGGCGATAAGGTCGGTGTTGATTCAGGTACGGGTTACTACTGGAGCGCGCAGAGCTCTGGAGAACTAGATGCAGACCGTCCTTGGTTTGGAACTTGGGAGACATTCACGATTATTAATCACAGCGATGCAACAGGTTGTTTGGCGAACGGTGACACTATTTCCTTGAAGAGCTATCACAATAAATATGTGGTCGCAGAAAGTGATGGTAAGGCGCGAGCCAATCGTAGTGCCATTGGTTCTTACGAAAGAATAAAGGTCGTTTTTTATTAATCTAAAATAGGTTTTTATTATTGAAAAAAGCCCGGCTTATACCGGGCTTTTTTATGTCTGTTTTTTCCTGTGGGTGGCTAGGTACCCCAAATAAACCCAGTTTAGTACGTGTCACATATAGTGTGCATTCGTGCACTTTTAATAAAGGTTGAAGCCAATTAGTACAAGAAAAACATGACAAATTAGATCATAGTGCGCCAAATTAGCTCTATATGAGACTTTTATGAGCGTCAGTCATGTTTATTTGGCTGTTGGTCATAAGTATACGATTGTTACTTTAATTTTGTATTAATTCGATTTTTAGCTAAATAAAAGCAAACTAAGCCGATGGAAGGGTCAGCGCAGGAGAGGGTGCTGGAGCTTAGGGAAGAATGCGCCATAAGGTGCTCTATTTAAATCATGTAAGGAGAGAAGATGTCTAATTCTGTATGGGTAACGTGGCCGGCTTTGACTAAGCTGGGGTCACTGGGAATTATGTTGGGGCTGTTGGTTCTAGCTTTTGAAAGAGAGGAGTTATTTAAGAATAATCTGTTCGATTTTGAGCGTTACGAAGAGTACAACGCAGAGGTTGTTTGTGATGAGCGCAGCTTAACGGCGCGTACCGAAGACGGGACTTGTAACATACTTGAAAACCCTACCGAAGGTTCGGCGATGCGTCGCTTTGGTAGGAACGTGAAGTTGGATGCCGCCCACGGGGAAACGGAGGCCGATACACTGCTGTCACCTAATCCACGGGATGTCAGTAATTCTGTTATGGGGCGTGGTGGTGAATTCAAACCTGCGACCAGTGTTAACTTTATTGCAGCAGCTTGGATTCAATTCATGGTACATGACTGGGTTGATCATGGGCCGACTGCGGTTGATGATCCTATTGAATTTTCGTTGCCACCAGGGGATGTTCTGGGTAGTGGAACAATGCAAGTAAGGCGTACAAAAGCGGATCCTACTCGAACACCTGAAGAGGCAGATAAGCCTGCGAGCTATAGAAACCACAATACGCATTGGTGGGATGGCTCGCAGCTATATGGCAGCAGTAAAGAGACTTCTGATAGTGTCCGCTCCTTCGTTGATGGTAAGTTAGCTGTCAACCAAGATGGAACCTTGCCGACGAGCTTCTTTGGCGGTGCGCCGACCACAGGATTCAATGAAAACTGGTGGGTCGGTTTAGGCATGCTGCACCAGATGTTTGTGGCAGAGCATAATGCTATTGCGGATATGCTAAAAAGCAATAACCCGAGTCAGTCAGATCAGTGGTTGTATGACAAAGCACGTTTAATCAACGCCGCGCTGATGGCTAAAATTCATACGGTTGAATGGACGCCTGCGATTATCGCCAACCCTGTGACCGAGCGTGCCATGTACGCTAACTGGTGGGGCTTGTTAGGTGACCGTAAAGGTCGTGACAAGTACCAAGCGGAAGTTCAGCAGTTAGCTGAAGATCTAGCTAAGACGGACTCCTTTGTGAAAACCGTCTTGGGTCTAAACCCCAAGCTAAAGGAAAAGCTGGACGATACGGCATTCTTAGAGCATGCGATTGGAGGTTTAGTCGGTTCTCGTGAGCCAGATAATGCCGGTGTTCCCTATACTCTGACCGAGGAATTTACAGCGGTATATCGCATGCACCCATTATTGCGTGATGATGTAGAGATCTACGATATTGGCTCAAATGTTGTTGCAGAGACGATTGCTATTGAAAATACACGGGACGGTGATTCCAACGATATCATTGATGCTCAGGGTATTGATCGCCTGTGGTACTCCTTTGGTGTAACTCACCCAGGTTCTTTAACCTTAAAGAACTATCCTGAATTTTTGCGTAACTTGTCCGTGCCCTTGGTCGGTGATATCGACCTAGCCGCTATCGACATTATTCGCGATCGTGAGCGTGGTGTTCCGCGCTATAACGAGTTCCGTCGTCAAATTGGCTTGAACGAAATCAATGTATTTGAAGACCTCACGTCAGACCCGCAGATACTAGCCGAGCTGAAGCGCTTGTATGACAACGATGTTGAGAAAATTGATGCCCTCGTCGGCCAGCTAGCGGAAACAGTGCGCCCCGAAGGTTTTGCCTTTGGTGAAACGGCATTTCAAATTTTCATCATGAATGCTTCTCGCCGATTGATTACCGATCGCTTTTATACCACCGACTACACTCCTGAAATGTATACTCCCGAGGGTTATGACTGGGTAGAGAGCAACACTATGGTTGATGTATTGCGTCGCCACAATAGTGAGTTGGTCGGAAGTTTAGTGGGTGTAGATAATGCCTTTAAGCCCTGGGGATTGAATATCCCTGACGACTACGAGTCATGGGATGCCTGTGCAAAGCAAGACCACCTATGGGTGAATGGCGCTATGCGCACAGAGTTTGAAAATAATGCAATGCCAGCCCTAGAGAAAATCGACGTGCTAGGTTTGTTGAATAAAATTCTGTGGAGCAAGGTTGACGATCAAATCGATGCCACGCCACCGGGTTATACAAAGCCGCTGCATGCCCACGGAGTAATGGCGCCAGTATCATTTACTCCGAGTGCGAACTCTCCCTATAGCGGTCTATTCCAAGGTTCTAGTTGTGGCTTGTTGCGCTTGTCGGTAACGGGTGACCCGGCTGATAAAGGCTTTGCTCCGGGCTTGGCCTGGAAGGCCTTTGTCGATGGCCAGCCTTCACAAAATGTATCGGCCTTGTATACCTTGTCGGGGCAGGGCGGGGACTATAACTTCTTTGCCAATGAGCTGTCTCAGTATGTCTCCCCTGAGCCGAATGAAACGCTGGCAACGGCGGCTATATTCTCAGCTGTGACTAGTAAGCCGACACGCTTAATGGTGGATGCTATGGCCGAGGTGAACCAGGACGGCTCCTTTGTGTCCGGCGTTAATGCTCCTACCCAAGTGTACTTTGTGCCTAGTGATGAAGTTAACAATCAGTTTACGTCATCGGCACACGACTTTCGTCAGGACCTGGTGTCGCTGCCCAGTGGTACCAAAATCTATGATGTCTACGCTACTTCCAAGTCAATCAAATACTCTGTATGGGGTTGGTTGAATAGGCGTTACGCTCAACAGCGTAGAGACAGTGCGCAGAAAATTGGTGAGTTGCGCATAAGCAAGGCAATGACCGCTTCTGCTTTTGGGGACACGGGGGTGTTCTTTAAGCACCAGCGCTACGAAGACCGCTAGTATTTAGCCAATCATATTTCACCTGAAGGACCCCTTAGCCTGTTCGTTTTGAGCAGGCTTTTTTATGCGGATGGTCTGTGGGTGGTGGCTATTTAGCGCTCTGCCGCTGTCGGTATTGGTCTGGCGTTATCTGGAACCAGCGCTTAAAGGCACGACGAAAATTGGCGCTGTCATGGTAGTTAAGCAGGGCGGCAATGGCTTCTACTGACATCCGGCTATCACTTAGATAACCGCTTGCCTGCTGGGATAAAATCTCATCTCGAATTTCTCGAAAGCTTGAGCCCTCTTGCTGTAGCCTGCGAGCTAGGGTGCGCTTACTGATGAACAATGTGGCAGCGGCTTCCTCTTCATTCAATACCCCAGGAGGATGGGAGAGCATCATTTTTTGTATTTGATATTTACATGTGTCCTCGTTGGGCTTTAGCTGTTTCAGCATGACTTTACACTGGCGCAAAGCGAGCAGGTAATTCTCGTGATTGGCCGATACATTGGGCACCTGGCATAGGTGCAGTGGTATTTTGACCATGGTGTGCTGCGCAGAGAACTCAAATTTCCCAGGTAAATAATCAGAATAATGTGCACTATAGCTTGGCTCTGCATGGGAGAAGCTAGTGGTTAGCTCATCTAGAGATTGGCCTACAATAAATTTGGCCAACTCGAAAAAGGCCATGGCGACAGCTTCAGATAAGCTGCGACGAATATCTGAGCTTATCTCTAGGTCAAAATAACAATAACATTCCAGGTGGTCTTGCTTCGTTACCAATTCCACGCGAGCAAAGCTCATGCGCGTGGGCAAAAATGCGCGAACTGCCTTTAAGGCCATAAATAAATTGGAGCTACTGTTGGCCAAAAAACCCATAGCTCCATGGGTCGAGGGGGTAAGCCGGCGGCCTAGGCGCAAGCTAACCGTGTCACTCGTGGATAACTTTAGAGCATTTTGCAGTATCTGTATTTGTTGCTGGGGTGTCAGTAGCAGTTCGTCCTGCAAAAACTGCTCGGTAGTGAGTTGAGTCAGTCTGAGCAAAGAAGCTAAATCTCGAATTTGTAGCTCTAGTTCCCTCGCTATCAAACGTGAATAGTTAGAGGGAATAGAAGCCTTTTGAGCGCCAATGGTTTGTGTGGGTTTAACGGTCGTTGTCACAGCTTTAGCGCTCCAGATTCAGGCTTAAAAAATACTGTTTTGCAGGCGTCCCTGCTACTTAGCAAGTCATTAGTGTCTTTTAATGACTCCCTTCTGTCAAGAAATGACCTCCTGCCCACAGGCTCAACTGGGTAATCTAGTCCTATGAGTTGCGAGCAGGGCTTGTGCAACGTCTTCATAAATTCAATTGAGTAGAGGGTCTTATGGGCAGCATTACTTTTATAGAGCACGACGGTCAACAGCATGCAGTTGACATCGAAGAGGGCAAGTCTTTAATGCAAATAGCCATGGATAACGGTGTGCCTGGTGTTGATGCGGATTGCGGCGGTGCCTGTGCCTGTGGAACCTGTCATGTGATAGTAGACAGTAATTGGATGAGTGGCACTGGCTCCATCTCTGCAGATGAAAAGCAGATGCTGGATATGACCCCTGAGCAGGCAGTTACCTCGCGCTTATCTTGCCAAATATTAACGTCGGAAGAGATGGATGGAATGGTTGTTCGATTGCCGGAGTTTCAAATGTAGCCATCGATGCCTTTAAAGCATTAGTTAGAAACCCGTTGCGGTAACCATAATCTAGATTCAGGTAGAGCCATGAAAAGCACATTCAGCATGAATAAAATAATTGCGCCGATCTCCAATAAAGCAGCAAAAGTGATTCCTTTAGATAAACAAATAAAAGGAATGCACATTTACCAAAAAACCAAAAGAAAGGTGTTGCCGGAACGATTTTTGAGAAAAATACCTGAGTTTATTGAAGAGCCCATTGCAGATGTATCGACACTGGCAATTGAAGATATAGATGTCAGTAACCCGTTTCTATTTAGACAAAACAAATGGCAATCATACTTTAAGCGCTTGCGTGATGAATGCCCTGTGCACTATCAGGCCAACAGCAATTTTGGGCCCTTTTGGTCCATCACTCGCTACGAAGACATTATGTTTGTCGACAAGAACCATGAGCTGTTCTCTGCGGAGCCAATCATTTCCATTGGGGACTCTCCAGACGGTTTGGAAATTGAAACCTTTATCGCCATGGACCCTCCCAAGCACGACGACCAGCGCCGGGCGGTGCAGGGTGTTGTTGCACCCCAAAATTTAAAAGAGCTGGAAAGCGTTATCCGCAAGCATGCAGAAGATATATTGGATAGTGTGCCTGTGGGCGAGACATTTAACTGGGTGGATCATGTGTCAATAGAACTAACCACTAGAATGTTGGCAACCTTGTTTGACTTCCCATTTGAGGAGCGCCACAAACTACCTTATTGGTCAGATGTTGTTACGGGAGTTCCCGAAACTTTTGGGGGAACGGTTGGTAGCGATGAAATGTTCAATGTGGCGGCCAGTGCTATTAGCCAAGTGTCATCGATATGGCGTGAAAAAGAAGCTAAAAAAGCGGCGGGAGAGGAAATGGGCTACGACCTCATTAGCTTGTTGCTAACGAATGAAAAAACCAAAGATATGATCGATCGCCCTATGGAGTTCCTAGGTAACTTTGTTTTGTTATTGGTGGGAGGTAACGATACGACACGCAACTCTATTACCGGTGGGGTACATGCCTTAAATGAGTTCCCGGACGAATTTAAAAAGCTTAAGCAAGACCCTGGCTTAATCCCTAATATGGTGTCTGAAATTATTCGCTGGCAAACACCGCTTGCCTATATGCGTCGCATGGCCAAAGAGGATGTTGAGATTAATGGTAAAATAATCAAGAAGGGTGACAAAGTAATCATGTGGTATGTCTCAGGTAACCGAGACGAAAGACATATCGATCAGCCAGATCAATTTATAATCGACCGAAAAAATGCGCGTAATCACCTTTCCTTTGGCTTTGGTATTCATCGTTGCATGGGTAATCGTTTGGCGGAAATGCAGTTGCGCATTATCTGGGAAGAGATACTCAAACGATTTGATAATATTGAAGTGGTTGATGAGCCAGAGTACGTGCAATCTACTTTTGTAAAAGGCTATACCAAGCTAATGGTAAAAGTAACGGCAAAGGAATAATCTGAGTATGTCTAAAAAATGCATTATTGTTGGCGCTAGTCATGCTGCTGCACAGCTGGCTACCAGTCTTCGCCAGGAAGGCTGGGAGGGCGATATACTAATGATAGGGGACGAGCCTTATCTGCCCTATCACCGCCCACCGCTTTCTAAAACCTTTTTAGCAGGCGATAAAACGGCTGAAGAGTTGGCGATTCGCCCGGCAGATTTTTATGTAAAGAAAAACATAGGTCTTCTCCAGGGGCGTGTTAGCAAAATAAATAAAGATCAACAAATAGTCACCCTCAGCGATGGACAAGAAATGAGTTATGACAAGCTTGCCCTTTGCATGGGTTCAAGGGTTAGAAAGATTGCGCTGCCGGGCAGTGATCTTGCCGGTGTGCACTATTTGCGCGACATAGCCGATGTGGAAGGTATTAAAAGCGGTGTGAAAAAAGATAATAACGCGGTGATCATTGGCGGAGGTTATATTGGTTTAGAAGCAGCAGCGTCTCTGAGGAAGCAGGGTATGAATGTAGTGGTCTTAGAGGCGGCAGAAAGGATTTTACAGCGTGTAACCGCACCCGAATTATCTGGGTTCTACACTCGCATTCACAGTGAAGAGGGCGTGAGCCTGCACACAGGCATATCGGTATTAAGTATTGACGGAGGTACTCATGCTGAAAAAGTAAGGTGCGCTAAGGGTATAGAGTTTACTGCTGATCTAGTGATCATAGGTGTTGGTATCTTGCCTAATGTTGAACTAGCCGAGGAGGCGGGTATTAAGGTGGATAACGGCATAGTCGTGGATGAATACTGTTGCACCAACGACCCTAATATTTTTGCTGCGGGTGACTGTGCTAATCACTTTAATAAAATATATAACCGTCGCATCCGTCTAGAGTCAGTGCCCAATGCTAATGATCAGGGCAAATCGGCGGCGGCCTCAATATGTGGCAATAGTAAAGAATACAAAAGTCTGCCCTGGTTCTGGTCGGATCAATACGACCTTAAGCTGCAAATCGCCGGCCTGAGTCAAGGCTATGACCAGGTGGTTATCCGTGGGGATAAACTCGCTGGTCGAAGTTTTGCTGCGTTTTACTTGAAAGAAGGGCAGCTGATTGCAGCCGATTGTGTTAACCGTCCGCAAGAGTTTATGCTGAGTAAAAAAATCATTACTGAAAAAATCGACGTCAGTGCTGACCGGCTTGCCGATGAGTCTATAGCAGTGAAAGAGATGCTGTAATTTATTGATAGGGGGGGCAAGCTGTACCCTTACAGTATTACTCCTATGTTGCTTGTGGCGAAGCTACTGCTCGGCAATATAATACTTTCTACGTAAACGTTGTCCTTCCTCTGATACCCGAATAGATTTAATTTCGGCCCATATTTTCTGGGAAAGCTTGGGGTGTGCTGCGTGGAAGTCATAGGCTAGCATTAAATAGTAGGGTTTTGTGGTAATGGCCGGGCGCATTGCCACCACAGCAGCATATTTACCTGGATTTCTACGCATGATGTTTTGGTATTGTACTTCCGATCCCGCAATGATCGGTACACGGTTATGCAGCAGAAGATCTAAGTTCTGTTGTGGCGAGTTAATTGATTCTCTAACGTCAATACCGCGCTGCTGTAAATCTGCGGCGGTAGAGTAACCCATAACTACACCCACTTGACCGTTGAAGTTATCGAGCTGCTTGCCGTCCCAGTGAATCGGGCTACCTTTTTTACTAAAAAACACATGACTGGATTCGGCGATGCGGAATTCTGGGTCAACTTTGCCATCGGTAAAAGGGTAAACTCCTAGGGCCAAGCGTTCTTGTTTGAAGCTGGCGTTAAATATTCCATCGACACTATTAGTTTGTAGTGATTTTAAGCAACGCTTCCAGGGTTGGCGTACAAATTTTATTTTTATCGGTAAGGATTTTTCTAGCTGTTTTAACAGCTCCACCGCATAGCCGGGATTCGGCCAAGCGACGTGGCTGCTATTGCCCAAGTAATTGGGGAAGCTATCTCTGTCCTCAAAGGCGAGGTTTATTGTGGTGACTTCGTTGGCACTAACACTGCAACTTATAAGTAGTGTTATGAACTTCATTATATGTTTTAACATATCGGCCCTTAATCAATGCCACTACGAGCACTATGTATTAAATACTGATATTCAATATAAGCTATGCGTTGAGATACTGTTAGCTTAGTTTTTTTGTCTGGCGTGCATGACCTCATGGCGTAGGGTTATACCTTCCTGTATTCCGTCGGCGATACGCCAGTCATATTCTTTAGAAAGCGGGTGAACTGCGCGCTGCCCGAGTAACCCAGGGCGTGGGCGATATGAGCTATTTTAATGTCTTTGTTGCTGAGCATTTTTTTGGCGACTCGCAGTTTGACCTTGTCACATAACTCTTGATAGCTGCTGTTAGCGGTCGCCAGGCGACGCTTGAAGGTGGAGGCGCTGACGTGGAAGTTTTGGCTGCAGGATTCTAGGGTATTGTGCTTGCCCATTAGTAGCTGATCTTCTATGAAAGACTCTACCTGCAGAGGAAAGTTGTGCTTGGTGTTTTTGAATAGGTTGGCTACCTTATTGGATAGCAGTTCAAATACATCCTCATTGGGAGAGTAGACGGCAACATCTAAGACAGCGCGGGGAAATATAATTTGATCGCAGGGCATGCCAAAGTGGTAGTCGGCGTCAAATATGGCCTGGTACTCTGTGAGCTCGGCGGCGGGCTGGTGGCGAAAGTGAATAGTGAAGCGAGTGTTGGATAACAGGTTGGCGGTGGCGTAGCGCGCGATCATTAATAGGGCGACGAAGTCGTGCTCAACATAGGGCCGGGACCACTCGGGGTCTAGGTCTAGACAGTCAACTCTATTGCTGACCGTATCGCCGTCAATAATCAGCTGGCTGCACAGGCCGTCGGCGATAATATGTTGGTATTTATAGGCTAGCTGCCAGGCCTCGCCAACGGTTTTGCAATGAGTGGTGAGTAGGCCTAGGGGCCCAAAGTCGCCAGGGTGAACATTGGCTCCAGCGGACAGAGCAAAAAGGGGCTTGCCAACGATATCGCTTGCGGCATGCCAGTACTCCACTGCCTCGTAAAAGGGGATGCGTTTGCTGAAGCTCTTGCTGCTATTGATGATCTTTAAGCTCTCGTGAGCTTCGTCTTTTGAATGCCCCGAGCGCTCTAGCTCGTTGGTAATCATATTGACGTAGGCGGCAAAGGCCGTTTTTCCCTGTAGCGCACTGGATATGTCGGTCATGGCTTTGATTTAGCTTACTCTGAGGGCAAGTGATTAGCCATTCTATGCTGTGTTGCCACAGCTTGTAAACGCACAGGGTAGTTACCCTAGTAGATGTTCGCTTCGCCCTCTGGGCGCGCTCTAAAGCGTTTGTAGCACCAGTTGTACTGTTCGGGCTGAATAGAGATGATCTGCTCGTGGGCACGGGTTAGAGCCGTGGTGGATTTGTTGATGTCCTTTGAGTAAATGTCTTTATCTATTTCGAAAAACTTTAAGGCATAACCCCGGCCTTTCGGCAGGCGCAAGAAGGTGCTGCCGATGGCCTTTGCGCCGGTCTTTTGCACGATGTCTTGGGTGAGTACGGAGGCTAGGGCTTGCTGGCCAAAGAAGGGCGCAAAGCAACCGTGCTTGCGGTCGGGCTCTTGGTCGGCGCCCACGGCGGCCACGCCACCTTTGGCAATTAATTGGTACATACCAGTCAAGCCTTCACGGGTGCAGGGTGCAACGGTGCCGCCTGAGCGTCCACGGCTTTTATGTAGCAGCTTGTCGAAGGCTGCAAGCTCGGTGTCTTTGACTAGGGCGACACCGTTTTTGTAGTTGTGACCCACATAGTCGGGATAGATCTCCCAGTTGCCAAAATGCGCAAGTACTAAGACAACACCGCGGCCCTCGGCCACCGTGTTTTTGACGAGGTCTTCGTTTTCTACACTGCGCACCTTCTTGGCGATAGCAGGGTATTTATGTGCCCATACCCAGGTGGATTCGATCATGCAAATTGACGTATTGATAAGACTATTTTTCGCCATCCGGCGTTGTTCTTTAGTACTCAAATTTGGGTAGCACAGCTGGATGTTCGCCAGGGATATACGCCGCTCACGCTTGCCCACCTGCCAATACAGTAGGCCGACAAAATAGCCCAGTAGGGTTAATAGGCGTAGTGGTAGCATGCCGAGCAAGCGGATTAACCCGCAGCCGAAGTGGTGTAATATTTTCATCGGGTATGAGCGTAAGTTCTGGAGAACTAACCATAGCATAGCCTTGAACTTAATTATCTATATTAGACCTGTTCTTTGGGCTAGCCAGAACACCCCGACAGTGCCGAGAACACAAGACATGGCCTGGGCAAATACAGTCGAATGACGTTGTTTGAAAATCCAGACTAGAGCGGGGAAGGCAATAGCGACGATCATGAGTTGGCCCGTCTCTACACCTAGATTGAAAAATAATAGGGCAGTAGAAGCTTGCTCGCCTAACCCCATCTCTTTGAGGATGTAAGAGAAACCAAAGCCGTGTATCAGGCCAAAACTAAAGGTGGTGAGTAACTGGCGCTGCAGGGGGAAGCTGAAGTTAGTGAAGCAGCGTTGCTGGCGTAGGATCCATAAATTGTGCAGGGCGACGTAGACAATGCTGAATGCGATTAATATTTCTACCATAAGCGCGGGCAGGGATACGATATTCAAGACTGACAGGGCGAGGGTGATGGAGTGAGCCAGGGTGAAAGAGGTGACTAGTGCCATTAATTGCTTGAGTTTGATCGGTAGCAATAATAGACATAATAAAAACAGTACATGATCCCAGCCTAAAACAATATGTTCGATGCCAATGCCAAAATAGGGAGTGCTACTGATGAGTTGGTCTATGGTATTGCTGGGTTTGCTGGCGTTATTGTCGCTCAGTTCCCTGTGCCACAGGTTTAATAGGTAGGCTACGGGTACGTTGTGTTGATTCTTGTCGGCAGAAAAGATGAAGTCTTGTAAGCGGCCCGCAATGGAGAGGCGAACGTGGTTCTTATGACTGGGTTTGATATCTAGCAGTAAACTGTAGTGTATTTGCAGGTTTGTTAAGTCACTCGGGCAGTGGTAGTCGATGAAAAACTGCTGAGATGCGATGTTTTCTAGTTGCTTGCCACCCGTGGCGATAGCCGTGCAGGCTTGCTGTGCATTGTAGATATTAATGCCCTTGGTGATATCGGCCTCTTTGGCCAGCAACCGGAGATCTATATTGGGCACGGTATAAACGACTTTTAGCTTGCTCTTGCCCAACTCGATATGGGTGTCGGTGATGCCCGCAAGATGCGCGTTTACGGGCAGGCTGCCCAGGAATAGGCTGAATAAAATTAGTATGCGCGTCACTCTATTTTCCGTGGATGATCTTACTTGTTGAAAGAGCTGTCAGCGGTGCCTGCTAGGCAGCGCATAACCCAGGGGAAGGCCTCGGTCACGTAGTAACCATACTGGCCGTCTACGGTCATGCCGTTGCATTCGTCTAAATCGCCAGTTGCCCCTAGGTGCTCCCAGTCATCGTTGTATGTGCCGTCATATGTGCCGCCGGGATTGAGGCCGCCGATAGTGACACGAGAACCTGTTTTTAAGGTGTAGCCTGATAGCGCCTTACGTACGCTGCCTGTGTTTTGGTCTAGGAAGTAGCTTCCATAAATAGGGAATCCATCGGCGGCAAAGCCGATCACTGGGGAGCCATTGGGTCCCGGGTTATCATCAAACATAGCCACCGGGTTGCCGTGGTAGTGGTAGGAACCGTTAGGTTGAGTGTGGGCGTTGTGGGCGTCAGCACCAAATTTACTGGTAGTGCCGAGGGGGTCGAGTAGCCACGCAGAGTTATCGTTGCAGCCAATTTGAACATTGCCATCTGCATCGGCACCTGCGTCGGTGGGCTTGTAGCAGCCAGCAGATAAAATATCTAAGGGCACTCCATTGAGCATGATGGCGTTGTATTGAGTTTGGCTTAGCTGGGTTGCCGACCCCGCGATAGCGGGGCTTCTAGGGATGGTAAAGCTTTGGTTGACTTCGGCAACGGCATCGTGGAAGTTGGCGCTGTTATCATTAAAGTCGTGATTTGGGATGTTGTTGGACGTGAGAGAGCAGTCACTGTCAGTACTGGTGATGGAAACAGCTTCTGTGAAGCCCATGCTGCGTGTGATGTCGACAACAGCGGCTGTATAGGTGTTGGCGTAAGTTGCACAATCGGCACTGCGCTCGTTAAAAATAGCATCTTTAATGTCGATGGCTGTTGATGTGTCGTTTGCTGTTCCTGCTGATGAGCCGCCGCCCCCAGAGCAGGCTGCCATCAAGCTGCTAGTGATTAATAGGCTAGTTAACTTTGTTTTCATGACTCTCTCCGCTTTAGTAGTTAAGAGAGTATGTAGATTAAATATGGAGGAATTGTGCAGATACCCCTGTCGTTAGGAGAACTCGGTCACAGTTTGAAATAAAGCTATGCGGATAGACTGTTGCAGCCCATCCGCATAAGGGGGGTTAAGGCGTGGTATTGGTATCTTCAGGCTGCCACTCTGGTGGCATCCAAAGGTGTTTGATACCCTTCCTAACACTAGAGCTATGATCAAATACGTCGGCAAACATATCCTTCCACTCGTGGAAGGTGAGGGTGATGGGATTGATGGAATCTATCTGTCGGGTGATGCCGTATTCACAGGGGTTGTTGACCTTGTCTTCAGCAACAAAAGTACCAAACATTTTGTCCCAGATAATTAGGGTGCCCGCATAGTTCATGTCGATATACTCGGGGTTGCGCGCATGGTGCACGCGGTGGTGAGCGGGGGTGTTGAAGACAATGCCAAACCAGCCCATGTCGTCGACCAGCTGGGTGTGCACAAAGAACTGGTAGGCCAGGTTAAATAACACCACACCAATCACCGTCATTGGCTCAAAGCCTAGAGCCACTAGGGGCAGCCAAAAAACCCACATACCTGAAATAGGGTAGGTGAAGCTTTGGCGCAGGGCGGTGCTCAGGTTCATGTTCTCGGAAGAGTGATGGGTCACATGGGAGGCCCACATCCAGCGAATGCGATGGCTGGCGCGGTGGAACCAGTAGTATAAAAAATCTTGCAGGAAAAAAATGATCAGGAATGCCCACCAGCTATTCGGAATATTAAATAGACGGAAATCGAATAGATAGTAATAGATAGCAATAACGCCGACGGCGGCAATGGCATCACCAATTTCATGCAGCAGGCCTAGGCTGGCGCTAGAAATGGTGTCTAACAAGCTGTACTGGGCACTTTCCGGGAATTCGGCTGCACGTTTACGCAACACATACCACTCGCCAATAATTAGCAAAAAGAAGATCGGTGCGCAGTACAGCAGTATATATTGGGGTTGGAATTCCATAACAGTCGCCTTTTTAATAGATTATGATGTAATAATGCACGACATATAACACTTCTTATAGACGCTAGACGACAGGAAAATTGGCAGATGATGACAGCGGCAGTGGCACACAGGGACGGTTTTCAGTAGTGGCTGGCTCCGTTTCTGCCAATTACCTGCGTGGTATAGGAGAGTACTTGTTGCAGCGCGAGCTGGATGTCGATGCATTTTGGGCTAGGTTTGAACTGAATGCGGATATGCTGGAAGAACCCAGTAAGCGCATTCCTATTAGTAGTTACCAAGATATGCTGCAGCAGGCGGGAGAGCTAGCCCAAGATCCCAATGCGGCACTGCACATTGGCGAGTGTATTAAGCCTGGCCAATACGGCGTGTTGGGCTATTCCATCATGAGCTGTAAAACCGCCAAACAGGCCTTTGATCGCCATATGCGCTATGAAAATCTTGTCTCAGACCGCTCCATTTCCACCTATCACTTTGAAGATAAACAGGTACGCCTAAGCTGGGATACGGGGGATTTGCCCGTTAACCGGGCGATGGCGGAGGAAAATGTTGCCAGCTGGATCACCTTCACACGCTGGGTCACGGGGCAAAATCTTAGCCCCGTCTTGATCAAATTTGCCCACCCGAAGCCAGAGGACTTGAGCGAATACCAACGCATCTTTGCTTGTGACCTATTATTTGGCCAGGACATGGTAGAGGTCATTTTCCCCAATAGTTATATGAACATGCCTATCATCCAGCACGACCCTGTGATGCGGGAAATGATGGATGCCTATGCGGATAGGCTACTGGAACAGCTGTCTCAGTGTGACGAGTTTATTGCTCAGGTGCGCCAGTTGATGATGGAGGCCATGGGAGAAGGCAGTGTGAGCTTGGATAGTATTGCAGGATTATTAAATCTAACCCCTCGCACTTTACAACGCCGCCTTAGCGAGCAAGATGAAAGCTTTAAGGGGCTGCTAGACAAGGTACGCAAGGAGTTGGCGCTGACATACATTGCTCAGCCCTTTATAGACTTGGCTGAACTGGCCTATCTATTGGGTTTCTCCGATCAAACGGCGTTTCAACGGGCGTTTAAAAAGTGGACGGGGACGACGCCGGGGAAGTTTAGGAAGGGCTCATCCTGAGCGCAATGCAATGCAGCCGAAGGATCTTGGTAACGGATAGTTCGGTGAACCAGATCTTTCGACTACGCTGACGCTGCGCTCAAGATGACAGTTAAACCTTAATCCACAACCCTCTCCGTAATCGGCTCTTGCGCACTCTGAATCGTGATCTCTTTCTTATACGTGGTAATCACATAGCGATCTTCGCTGCCACGGGTAATAGCGACGATATCGTCTAAGTTGTCATCATCCGCTGCGTCTAACAGGCTCTCTTCGCTGTAACTGTTGATGTCAACAAAGACAATACGCAGAAATGGGTCGGGCTTTTTGGGGTCTTTCACACACTCTATGATCAAGGCTCTATCGTCAATGTCGTAGATGAAGGTGTGGATGTAGGGCGAGCAAGTGCCGAGCAGGTCTTGAGAAATTTCCATGATGAGTGCCTTTTAATAAGTAGAGGCATTATAACGGGGCTAGAGAGTGTGAGCTATAGGTTGGGGTCAACACTGTGGCATCGTTTTGGCAAGTTTGATTAGTGCCTGCTGCTGTTGTTTATTCATTTTCCGGTAATAGCTGATGAGAAGCTGTTCGTCTGCGGGCATGCTGGCTTGATAGTGCCCCGGAGCTTCTTTGATCTCACTCGAGTAGGCCATTTCGCCACGCCCAGTAGCAAGCCACTCTAGCTGTATATCGAGTACTTTGGCTATCTCAATCAAGTGTTGAACATTAGGGTAGGCGTGACCTTGCTCCCACTGGCCGCAAGCTCCGCGGCTAACACCTAGTACTTCACTAAGTTGTGCTTGAGAGAATAGTTTTTGTTTGCGCGCAAGGGTTATGCGTTCACCGATATTTGTCATGGGGGGAATAATAGTATTGCAGCGTGCCATCGAAAACGATAGTATTGCTGCTCTTTTATATGTATAGAGATATTGTTCTTTGGTTGAGAGTATTACAGACTGCTTAGTGGTGAGTAAGCTTGCAGGGCACGTGAGCAAAGAAATAGAATGTGATGCAATTTTTTTATTTACCTACGATATTTTTAAGCTTTGCTACAGGAGGTTTGAATACGACACTTTTTGTGAAGGCTTTTTTAATGAGTGCGAATTACCTTCTATCCCCTTTTTGTTTTATATGGCTAAAAAGCGGCCTAAACGCTCATTACTGTTGAGTGATTGCATTAGCCAGTGCACCCAAAATAAGTCTCCATTTTTTTTTGAAATGTGCAAGGTAGCAGGCTTTCATCATTTGATGGCAATTGCACTATGGCTTGAAAGCAGTGCTGAATGGGTAGTCTTGGTGACCGCTAGGCATGAAGAATTTTCTTGTTTGGATAAAAGAAAGCTAGAAAATTTACTGATTTAGGAGGGAAAGTGAGTGTGTGTTAGCCACTACCCGCACTGGCGTACGAGTAGTGGCTGGGTGTAGGCTACTGTGTAATTGGTAGTAAGGTGATTTCTACACGACGGTTTTGTTCACGGCCAGCAGCAGTACTATTGTCAGCAATAGGTTGGCTTTCGCCGAGACCGATTACTTCTAGGCGCTCGGCGAGTACCTTCTGCGACTCTAGGTAAGTGGCAACAGATTGGGCGCGCTTCTGAGATAGCACCTGATTAGAGCTGTCAGCGCCGGTGCTGTCAGTGTGGCCCGCAACGGCAACGATGGTCTTGTCGAACTCGTCGATTACGATAGCTACAGAGTCTAAAACGTTGTAGAAGCTAGCATTTACTGCAGAGTTGCCAGAGGCAAAGGTGATGTTGCCAGGCATAACTAGGTTGATGTTGTCACCGTCGCGCACAACGCTTACGCCAGAACCCTGTAGCTTCTCTCGTAGTTTTTTCTCTTGGTGGTCCATGTAAGCGCCAATGCCGCCGCCAATCAATGCACCGCCGCCAGCCGCCTTAAGGATGCGGTCTTTTTTCTGCTTAGACGTTGCGTCGCGGTTGTCGATGGCTGCAATAACCGCAGCAATGCCTGCGCCTATGGCTGCGCCTTTAGTTGTGTTGTTGACTTTCTTTTCGCCAGTGTAGGCGTCAAAAGTAGTACAGCCGGAAAGGCCAGAAACAGTTAGAACAGTGCAAGCTGTTAGGGTGGCTAGAACTTTTTTCATAGTATCCTCGTGATTGTGTAAATCCATGTGTACTGCTGTAGCGCGAGGCTAAGCTGTACCCACTTTTTGAATTTCTAATCCTAGCAGATACTCAGGGATTTTGTGAGCGACAATGAACTGTGCAGGGGGGGGGAAGGCGAGCGGGGCAGCCCTCCCGCGATGCGGATGGGCTGTTTACGCCATTTAGGCTAGGGCTTTGATTTCTTCTTGTGCTTCTGCGGCTAGGTCGTCGGCCAACATACCTGCTGCGATAAAGTCGATGAACTGGTCGAGAATCTCTTCTTGGCTGCCAGCGCTGAGGTCGCCAAAGAAGGTGTTGTGCATATACTCTAGGTCGGCTAATCCGTGAATGGCGCTGATCCAAGTAAAGATCAGCTGGCGACGCAGGCGAATGCGCTCCATGTGTGGCAGTGCCACCGCCATTAGCTCGTCTAACATCTCAAATGTGGGGCCGTGATGCTTATTGATCAGCTCTTGTATCTGCGGATCGGCTTCTACAGCCAGGCGCGCATAGAACTTGACTGCGTGGGGGCCAAAGTCCTTTTCCTTGTATAGATTGATATAAGGGCTGTAGAAGCCCTTCAATATATCCTTGGCATTGGCGTCGCCACTTGCAACACGCGCCTGCACCGTACCGAACTCATCGGCACGCAAGTTTTTGATTTCTTTGTTTAAATAAATAATTAAGGCTTCAAGCAGTCCTAGCTTGTTGCCAAAATGGTAGTGCGCAGCGCCAGAGTTCTTCGTTCCAGCTAATACGTTGATATTGCGCATAGAAACGCCGTGTATGCCTTGGTCGGCAAACAGTTCTAGGGCGGCAAGTATCAAGCGTTCTTTAATGTCTAGTGATTGATTCATAATCTCATCTATATGTCGTATTGAGGCTTTTTCAATGCTGCGAATCATGCAGTTAAAAAATTGAGTAAAAAAACTAATCCTGAATATCGTTTTCATTCGGCTCGTTAATTGTGATTTATACTATCGTTTAAATCATGTATATGATTGTATTAACTAGCTTTATTGTCGTATAGACATAGCTGTGGCGCGTCATACAATTTGGCAAATTTGGGAAATGGCCCTGCGCTGGTGTACCCTTGAGCACCTATTTATAAGGGCCAAGCGACTTTGAGCTGTTTTTTGTGCAAGAAACTGTAAACAATCCTGAATTCTGGCGTTATGTAAGCATCCCCTTTATGGCTGCTGTTTTGGGCTGGGCGACCAATTGGTTGGCGATCAAGCTCACTTTCTGGCCTCTAGAATTCAAGGGTATTAAGCCTTGGTTGGGCTGGCAGGGTATTGTGCCGAGCAAAGCGGCGAAAATGGCGCGTATCGCCGCAGACAAATCTGTTAGCCGCATTGGCAATTTACAAGATCTAGCTGACAGAATAGGCACGGATGTGATCACCGACCAAATTGTTAATTACGCCGACCATCGTATAGAGGAGTTGGTTGACGAGGTGATGGCTGATGACTTTGATGAGATCTGGCAAAACGCCCCAGACGTTATAAAGCAGCAGGCTTATCACACGGTGCGCCAGCATCTGCCCTACACGATGGAAGATACGGTGTTTGAAGTGGTGGAACAGATCGATGAAATGGTTGAAATCAAGGAAATGGTAGTCGACGCCTTGACTGAGCGGCCTGAAATACTCAACCGCATGTTTTTAGAGAGTGGCGCTAAGGAATTGAACTTCATTGTTCGATCTGGCTTGTACTTTGGCGGTGCTTTTGGTTTGTTGCAGTTATTAGTTTGGTATTTTAACCCCCAGGCTTGGGTGCTGCCTGCCTTTGGCTTTTTGGTGGGTTTTGCGACTAACTGGGTGGCGATCAATATTATCTTTCGGCCTATTCGCCCAGTGAAAATAGGACCATGGACTATCCAGGGCATGTTCCTGAGTCGCCAGAACGAGGTGGCGCTTAGCTACAGCCATATATTGGCGAGTGAATTGATTACTGCTAAACAAATTATGAAGACCATGCTGAATGGCTCCCATGCGAGTGCCTTAGAAGGCTTCATACAGCTGCGTGTGAAAGATGTATTGGGGGAGTTCGGCGTAGAAGAAAGCATGGTGGATTCTGTTTTAGGCGCGGGTGCACTGGATAAAATAGGTGCATCTATGGCGCGGCTATATTTACGCCGCGCCGCCGCGCCCTTTGAAGATGAAAAATTCACTCAACTCAGATCGGCAGAAATTGAAGAACTATTGCGTGAAAAAATTTCTGATTTGAGCCCAGAAGAATTCCAAGAAATTTTGCGACCTGCCTTCCAAGAAGACGAGTGGCGATTGATTTTTGTTGGCGCGAGCATTGGCCTATTGGCTGGCTTCGCCCAACTGTTTTTTATATTTAGTTAAGTATTACAGCCTAAGCGGTTATACCAATGAGAGAAGAGAGAGAAAAAATGGCAACAAATGCAGCCGGCCTACGCGGCCAAGTAGCAGGTAAAACAGCACTGTCAACGGTCGGGGTATCAGGCTCTGGTCTGACATACTGCGGTTATGACGTGAAAGACTTAGCAGAAAACTGTGCCTTTGAAGAAGTGGCTCACCTACTATTAAAAGGGGCTTTGCCAACACAGACCGAGCTAGATGCCTACAAAGCTAGCCTGAAAAAACAGCGTGGCTTGCCACAGGCCCTGAAGACCGTATTGGAGCAGATTCCGGCAGACGCACATCCGATGGATGTGATGCGTACGGGTTGTTCTATGCTGGGCAACTTGGAAGGGGAAGACAACAGCGTGATTGGCGTATTCCCTGACCAGTCAGAAAAAATTGACCGCTTACTAGCGGCCTTCCCCGGTATTATTTGTTACTGGTACCGCTTCAGCCACGACGGTGTGCGCATTGAAACAGAAACCGACGACGATAGTATCGGCGCGCAGTTCCTGCACATGTTGCGTGGGGAAAAGCCCAACGCTTTGCACGAGCAGGTCATGAATGTATCGCTGATCCTTTACGCCGAGCACGAGTTCAACGCATCCACCTTTACCGCCCGTGTTTGTGCATCTACTCTATCGGATATCCACTCTTGCATTACCGGTGCTATCGGCACCTTGCGTGGCCCACTACACGGTGGCGCTAACGAAGCGGCGATGGAGTTGATTGAAAAGATGAACGACGCAGATCACGCCGAAGAAGAGATTATGGGCATGTTGGCGCGCAAAGATAAAATTATGGGCTTTGGCCATGCGATCTATCGCGAATCTGATCCACGCAATGACATTATTAAAGGCTGGTCAGAGAAGCTCGCGGCAGATGTGAACGACACGGTTTTATATCCCGTATCCGTGCGTTGTGAAGAAGTGATGTGGCGCGAGAAAAAGTTGTTCTGCAATGCCGATTTCTTCCATGCATCGGCTTACCACTTTATGGGCATTCCCACGAAGTTGTTTACGCCTATTTTTGTTATGTCTCGCCTCACGGGTTGGGCAGGACACGTGATGGAGCAGCGTGCGGACAACCGCATCATCCGTCCCTCAGCAGAATACACGGGTGAAGAGGTACGCGCAGTACCGGCGATGGCCGATCGATAATAAAAAAAACTGTCATCCCCGACTTGATCGGGGATCGATTAAAAAATATTTAGAGCGACTAAATGAATACTGAATTCCGTAAACCTCTGCCCGGCGCTGACGTCGATTTCTTTGATACTCAGGCGGCGGTAGAAGCCATCCAAGCCGGAGCCTACGCTAAACTGCCCTATACCTCCCGTGTACTGGCTGAACAGCTGGTGCGCCGCTGTGATCCGGCCGCATTAACGGACGCCTTAAAGCAGTTGATCGAGTGCAAGCGCGACCTGGACTTTCCTTGGTACCCCGCACGTGTGGTCTGCCACGATATCTTGGGCCAAACCGCTTTGGTCGACTTGGCTGGCTTGCGTGACGCGATTGCAGAGAAGGGCGGAGACCCCGCTAAGGTGAATCCGGTAGTGCCTACGCAGCTGATTGTCGATCACTCCCTTGCCGTGGACCATGGTGGTATGGACCCAGATGCCTTTGAGAAAAACCGTGCGACTGAAGATAGGCGCAACGAAGATCGTTTTCACTTTATTAACTGGACGAAGACCGCCTTTGAAAATATTGATGTCATCCCTGCGGGTAACGGCATTATGCACCAGATCAATCTGGAGAAGATGTCGCCGGTGATTCAAAACCGCGATGGTGTTGCCTACCCTGATACCTGTGTCGGTACTGACAGCCATACCCCCCATACGGATTCTTTAGGTGTTATTTCTATTGGTGTTGGTGGCCTAGAAGCAGAGACGGTCATGTTGGGGCGCCCCTCCATGATGCGCCTACCTGATATTGTCGGTGTAGAGCTCACGGGCCAGCGCCAGAGCGGTATTACCGCGACGGATATTGTATTGGAACTCACCGAGTTTTTGCGCAAAGAGCGTGTGGTGGGTGCTTATCTAGAATTCTATGGCGAAGGTACCAAGGGGTTAACGATTGGCGATCGGGCGACGATCACCAATATGACCCCAGAGTATGGCGCAACAGCCGCCATGTTCTATATCGACCACCAGACCATTGATTACTTGAAGCTAACCGGTCGTGAGCCAGAGCAAGTGGCACTGGTGGAGCAATACGCCAAGCACACCGGCCTGTGGGCAGACAGCTTAGCGCAGGCGCAGTACGAGCGCGTATTAAGCTTTGATATCTCAAAAGTGGGCCGCAATATGGCGGGCCCTTCTAATCCACACGCCCGTGTTGCGACGAAAGATTTGGTTGCTAAAGGTATAGCGCAAACGGATCGCGCCGCAGAAAAAGAAGGCGAAATGCCGGACGGCGCTGTAATTATCGCGGCTATTACTAGTTGTACCAATACCAGCAACCCCCGCAACGTGGTGGCGGCGGGCTTGTTAGCGCGCAAGGCGAATGAGCTAGGCTTGATTCGCAAGCCCTGGGTGAAGTCCTCCTTTGCTCCTGGCTCGAAAGTGGCCGAGCTGTATTTAAAAGAGTCTGGTTTGCTACCCGAGTTAGAAAACCTAGGCTTCGGTATCGTCGCCTTTGCCTGTACGACCTGTAATGGTATGAGCGGCGTATTAGACCCCGTGATCCAAAAAGAAATCATCGACCGCGACCTATACTCCACTGCCGTACTCTCTGGAAACCGCAACTTTGATGGTCGAATCCATCCCTACGCCAAGCAGGCCTTCTTGGCGTCGCCGCCACTAGTCGTGGCTTATGCGATTGCCGGAACTATTCGCTTTGATATTGAAAAAGACGTGCTGGGCCAAGACCAGAACGGCAATGACATTACCCTAAAAGACATCTGGCCTAGCGATGAAGAGATCGACGCCATCGTCAGCGAATTTGTGAAGCCCGAGCAGTTCCGCTCTATCTATATCCCCATGTTCGACTTGGGTACGGCAGAGAAGGCGCCTAGCCCCTTATATGATTGGCGTGAGATGAGCACCTATATTCGTCGCCCTCCCTACTGGGAAGGCGCACTGGCGGGTGAGCGCACTATGCAGGGCATGCGCCCCTTAGCGGTGTTGGGTGACAACATCACTACCGATCACTTGTCACCCTCCAACGCGATTATGTTGGACAGCGCCGCCGGTGCCTACCTAGACAAGATGGGCTTGCCAGAGGAAGACTTTAATTCCTACGCCACTCACCGTGGTGACCACCTCACCGCCCAGCGCGCCACCTTCGCCAACCCCAAGCTATTTAATGAAATGGTCTTGGACGATAAGGGTGAGGTAAAGCAGGGCTCTTACGCACGCATAGAGCCAGAGGGTGAAGTGACCCGTATGTGGGAAGCTATCGAAACCTATATGGACCGCAAACAACCGCTGATCATTGTTGCTGGTGCCGACTACGGTCAGGGTTCATCACGTGACTGGGCGGCGAAGGGTGTTCGTTTGGCGGGTGTAGAAGTGATCGTTGCCGAAGGCTTTGAGCGCATCCACCGTACTAATCTAGTCGGTATGGGGGTGATGCCCGTACAGTTCCAGGGCGAGACTAATCGTAAGACACTGGGCTTAGACGGCACAGAGCGCTATGACTTGGTAGGTAATATCGAGGCACGCGGCACATTGACTCTTATTATTCACCGTAAAAATGGTGAGACGCTAGAAGTGCCCGTGACCTGTCGTTTGGATACGGCGGAAGAAGTGACTGTGTATGACGCGGGTGGTGTGTTGCAGCGATTTGCTCAGGATTTTCTTGAGTCGAATGTGGCGTAGCGATCTATGCGGATAGGTTGATTTGGCCTATTCGCATTGTCTTTGTAATAAGAAGCAAGCCTTATGCAAAAGATAAAAAATATATACGACCTAATTGAAACTATTAGTGTTCGAACTCCTATGTATGTAGGCGAATGGAACTTGTCGAATGTTAGTTCGTTTTTAGATGGTTTTACCTACTCTCTTTATAGCGAAGGAGAGGACAGAGTTAATGCTTTTCTGAGTAATTTTCCTGGCTTTTATGATTGGGTTGCGAGTAAGTATGGATTTCGTAGCTCCACATCTGGTTGGCGGAATATGATTTTAGCTGTGGAGATGGGAGTGTCGCCCGAAGAGTATAACTGGAAGAGTTTTTCAGTTAGTGCGACGGAAGATCAACACAAAGCATCGGTTCTTAAGTTCTTTGAATTAGTTAAAGAATATAAAAGCAGTATTTAATATATCAATGAGGGTAGTTTGAAAAACACCTGTTTCCAGCCTATCCGCATAAACAAAGCAACTGTCATGCTGAGCGGAGCGTTAGCGTAGTCGAAGTATCTGGTTCACTGAAATTTCTATGTACAAGATCTTTCGGCTTCACTGCGTTGCTCTCAAGATGACATAAACAAATAATTAGGAAATACCATGACACACGCACCACAAATCAAAGTTCCAGCCACCTATATGCGCGGCGGCACCAGCAAGGGTGTGTTCTTCAGCCTGACGGACTTGCCAGCAGCGGCACAGGTAGCCGGTGCGGCGCGCGACGCTCTATTGTTGCGTATGATTGGCAGCCCCGACCCCTACGGCAAGCACACCGACGGCATGGGCGGCGCAACCTCCAGTACCAGTAAAACGGTGATTCTGTCGAAGAGCGAGCAGGCCGATCACGATGTGGACTACTTGTTTGGTCAAGTCGCAATTGATCGTCCCTTTGTGGATTGGAGCGGCAACTGCGGAAACTTAACTGCTGCGGTGGGTTCCTTTGCGATTAGCAACGGCATGGTGGATAGCGCGCGAATTCCCGACAATGGCATTGCCGTGGTACGCATCTGGCAGGCCAATATCAAGAAAACCATTATTGCCAATGTGCCCATCACTAATGGTGAAGTGCAAGAGACTGGCGACTTTGAGTTGGACGGCGTGACCTTCCCCGCCGCCGAAGTACAGGTGGAGTTTATGGACCCTGCCGATGGCGAGGGTGCGATGTTCCCAACAGGTAATCTAGTGGATGATTTGGAAGTGCCTGGTGTGGGTACGTTCAAAGCTACTATGATCAATGCCGGTATCCCCACCGTATTTGTCAATGCCGATGACATTAACTACAGCGGCACCGAGCTGCAGGACGATATCAACAACGATGAAAAGGCCTTGGCCATGTTCGAAACCATTCGCGCCTATGGCGCGGTGAAGATGGGTTTGATCGACGACATCGCCGAAGCGGCTCAACGTCAGCACACACCGAAGATCGCCTTTGTTGCTCCTGCGGCCAGCTATACCTCATCCAGTGGTAAAGCCGTGGAGGCAGAGAATATCGACCTATTAGTGCGCGCCCTATCTATGGGTAAGCTACACCACGCCATGATGGGTACGGCTGCGGTGGCTATTGGTACCGCTGCGGCGATTCCTGGTACTTTAGTTAATCTAGCTGCCGGTGGTGGTGAGCGTCAGGCGGTGACCTTTGGGCACCCGTCGGGTACTTTGAAAGTGGGGGCAGAAGCGAAAGAGATTGATGGCGAGTGGACGGTGCTTAAGGCGGTGATGAGCCGTAGTGCGCGGGTGTTGATGGAAGGGATGGTTCGGGTGCCGTAAGGAATAGTGTTATTATAGAGCTGGAATATTTGTTAATTAAAGGAAGTGAGATGAAAAAAGTTATATTTATTGTTATGGCGGGCAGCCTTGTTTCGGGTTGTTTTTTTGGTAATCCGCTGTATAAAAAAATGAAAGCGGATACAGGGGAGCACAAAAAAATACTAGTTTCAAACTGTGTGAAAGGCTGGGATGTGAAAAAGAATGGAGAGCAGACACTTGAACAAAAAACGCGACATTGTGGGTCTAGTGCGGACAGTTCTATTGACTACTATGGCAATGTGTTGAATTTCACTAAGTTTGATGATGCTTTTGATGAGTGTTCAGAGAAACATGGTGAGAATGAGGAGAAAATCCGTAATTGTTATATGCCAAAGCAGGATGCTGTTTATCAAGGGTTACACAGTGTTAAGCTAAGATAGTATTTTTGCTCGTCGCGACAGTTTTGAGTTATAAGTTTTATAGGCTGGCCAAATAAAAACAACTCGTTCCCACGCTCCTGCGTGGGAATGCATACCCACCTTAATTAAGCACCTGTATCTCAAGCAAACCCTCTAAGCCTAAATAATCCCTAGCACTGGAATAACGCCAGTGTTTAGGCAAGTCCACAAACCCTCGTTTCACCGGGTTCTGGTGAATATACTCAATCTTCTGACGCAGCATCTCTTCGCCTTGAATTAGCTCAGGGTGAGAGCCTTCCTGCCAAAGCTGATACTGCCTATCTGTTTTATGTGCCTTCTTATAAAAAGCTAACTGCTCTAGCAGTGTTTTGGCATTACTTTGTTGTAAAAGCTGCAATAGTTGTTTGGAGGTATAGGATTTAAAGCGTGAAATATATCTATCCAGTTGTGGGCTTTGAGCAATTAGGTGAAGGTGGTTTTCAAGGATGACGTAGGCGTGAATTTGTAAGCCTTCTTCTTGCAGGTGGCGAAAACTATTCAATAAAATATCAACGGCTTCTTTGCGGGTGAAGATGGGCAGCCAGTGCAGTACGGTTAGCGTTAAGAAATGGGGTTGGTCGGGGGCGTATATTTTGTAGCGGCTCCTGCCCATGTGTATTCCCTTATGCATTCGTTGAATACTGAGTTTATCAGGGATTCGAGTTTTTGTAGGGGCGTGGTATGCATTCCCACGCAGGAGCATGGGAACGAGGGTGGTTTTCCTTACGCGACTACTTAAAAAGTTCTTTCGGCCACTTCGGCGCCCCTGCCATCAGCGGCAACCCATCCTTAATCTCAAACCAGTCCTCCTTACTACTGACCCACATATGCCCCTAAGACTGGAAGTGACTCATATCGTGTGGGGATTCTGCGGCGATGGCAGTGACATTGTCCAGTGGGTTAACCTGCATATGCAGTATTGTGCAGCAGAGCTTACAGCGGTAGAGGTGAGCCACTGCTGGTTGATTTATTCAATTACAGCGCGATATTCAATCGTAAAGCTGCCCGTCAGTTCATTAAAAGAGCCTGACATGGGAAGACGCCAATGTGTAATATTTCCATCGTGGTTTGCGGGTGCCCCACCTCCGCCGGAGCTTGGGGTGTAGGAAAAGGTGGAGCCATTATCATTGGAGTAAAGAGGGGAGCCCAGATTAAGGCCAGAGGAAGGGCAGCCGACAGTACAGCTAAAAGGGGTGCTGGCACCATAAGCATTAATGTTTAACGCTGTAAAGGGGCTTAAGGTATCAGTCAGAACGACGTTGGTTCCCGCCCCACTGCCCGTGTTATTGACAGTGATCGTG
>Ga0105356_10000595_pt1 | contig 34429 bp, 30 predicted proteins | sample GOMGulsemesocosm_3_FD_83502 | JGI IMG/M metagenome (GOLD analysis project Ga0105356, IMG submission 83502) | Methane-oxidizing microbial communities from mesocosms in the Gulf of Mexico - GOM9D Gulf of Mexico | ecosystem: Environmental > Aquatic > Marine > Cold seeps | place: Gulf of Mexico...
CGTGAAAATTTTGTTGAAGAAATTCGTAATCAGATACCTGCCCTAGAAGCCTTTGTGACTGAAAAAAATCTGATCACGTTAGACAAAGATAAGCCGCTTGTGGTGCGGGAAACTCCTGCTTATATGCGCGGTTTTGCCGGTGCTTCAATTAGCGCGCCAGGGCCTTATGATAAAAAAGCCAATACCTATTACAACGTAACACCGCTGGATAATATGAACGGCGAGCAAGCTGAGAGCTATTTGCGCGAATATAATCATTGGGTACTGCAAGTCTTAAATATTCATGAAGCCGTGCCGGGTCACTATACCCAACTGGTTTATTCCAATAAGGCGCCAAGTCTAATCAAAAGTCTATTTGGTAATGGCGCCATGGTTGAAGGATGGGCTGTATATTCAGAGCGTATGATGCTTGAAGAAGGTTATGGTGAATTCGAGCCAGAATTGTGGCTAATGTATTATAAGTGGAATTTACGGGTTATCACGAACACTATTCTAGATTATGAGATTCATAATAAGAATATCTCAAGAGATCAAGGCTTGGCCTTAATGATGGATGGTGCTTTCCAGCAACGCGCTGAAGCAGAAGGGAAATGGCATAGAGCCACTATTTCACAGGTGCAATTAACCAGTTATTATTCAGGTTATCGTGATATATACGACTTGCGAGACGAATATAAAGCAAAAAAAGGCACTGATTATAATGTTAAAGCATTCCATGATCAGTTTTTGAGTTATGGTAGTGCACCAGTTAAATTTGTACGCCAATTAATGATGACTAAATAAGAAGAAAATGATGACATTAAAAAGAACAATAATAACAACAGCCCTGCTCAGCGCGATTAGCCTAGCAGCGCCAGCAATGGCAAGTGATAAGAAAGATGCCAAAGACTCACCATCAAGTTGGTTGAGTCTGTCTAAGCAGCAACTTAAAGACGTAGAGTCTTATGCGGTTGATTATAAAGACTACATCTATAAAACTCCAACGGAGTTAACGTTCGTTACCGAAACGATTAAACGTGTTGAAAAGCAAGGCTTCAAACGTTTAACCGATGAAAGCTCATTAAAACCCGGCGCCCGTTATTATGACGTCAACCGCGACCGCACTATCACATTGATGGTCATGGGTAAAAAACCTTTAATTGAAGGCACTCGCATTGTTGGCGCACACATCGATTCTCCGCGTTTAGAACTAAAAGGTCGCCCACTGTACGAAAAGCAAAAATTTGCGATGCTGCAAACCTACATTCATGGCGGCATAAAAACTTACCAATGGGTCAACATCCCTCTTGCATTAGTAGGACGCGTTGATAAAAAAGATGGCTCTGTAGTTAATATTTCTGTTGGTTTTGACCAAAATGACCCTATTTTTATGGTACCTGATCTTGCGCCCCATGTTGATCACCCAAATCGTTCACGTAAAAGCCGTGATGTGATTAAAAAAGAAGAGTTAGATGTAATTATTGCCGCTAAACCTCATTTTAAACAATCACTGACAGAGCAAGTAACGGCTTATCTCAAGAAAGAATATAACATCGATGAATTGGATTTTGTTTCTGCCGAGCTAGCTCTTGTGCCTGCCACTAAGCCCCGTGATGTAGGGTTTGATCGATCACTTATCGCCGCTTATGGTCAAGATGATAAAGCAAGCTCTATTGCCGCAGTTAAGGCTATTGTTGAGCAAAAAATACCTGAATATACGTCTATCGCCTATTTGGTCGATAACGAAGAAGTGGGTAACATTAATAATACAGGGGCAAGCTCAAGCTACCTTGTGGATATGTTCAGTGGCTTGTTATACAACCAGCTAGGCAGTAAATATAACGATTATTTACTACGTAAAGTGTTACGTAATACCAAGGTTATTTCTGCAGATGTTAACCCAGGGGTTAACCCAAACTGGCCTGGCATCTGGGAATTAGGTAATGCACCACGTTTAGGCAATGGCATCAACTTAAAACTTTATGGCGGTGGTTTTAATGCCAACAGTGAGTACATGGCCTGGACAAGAAATTACTTGGACAACGCTAAAATAAAATGGCAGACCTCTACTTACAAAGGTAAAGCCTCTGGTGGCACCATTGGTAGTGATCTTTCAGATGACAACATGGAAGTGATTGATTTTGGCGTGCCAATTTTATCAATCCATTCACCATATGCTGTTGGCTCAAAAGTTGATCTGTATAGCTTATATCAAGCTATGTCAGAGTTTTATCAAGAGAAATAATAGCTTTATAGCGACATAGAAAACAAAAAAGGAGAGGTAGTTTAACGACTATCTCTCCTTTTTATTATCAGGCGGTTGTGTTTAGCCACTAAAGCGCGTAAAAATAATGCAAGTTTAATAGTTAACAGGTTAGTAATCAGTGATTAAAGTCATTATAGAGCGTCAAATTGCCCAAGATATGGAGTCAACCTACGAACTGGAAGTAAAACGTGCCTTAAAAGGCGTGATGGGGGCTAATGGCTTTATTACTGGCGAATCATATTCAGACATTAACCAGCCGCAATATCGCACCATTATTACAACATGGGACAACCTCGCCTGCTGGAATCGTTGGTATGCCTCAGACCTTCGCCGAAGCAGTAATTACAACCTCAACCAGATCTTACAGCAAGAAGAAAAGGTTAAGGTATTGCAGGTACAGTCGCTTTCTTAGTTCAACTGACTTATTTAGCAATAGTAATCTTAAAGGTTGCTATAGTCTTACTTGTATCAAAATGAATGCCTTGAGTAAAATCAGTATCAACTCTTGCTGAGTCAAGCAGCATTATTACTTGTGCAGGATTAGATTCTACGTTTCCAGATTTAAAAGCAACACCGTCGTCACTACCAGCATCGTAAACTTTTAATTCAAAAGTTAGGTTATCTTTCCACTCGTTATCATCAAATAGTATGACACTGTCGAGTCCAACAAACCAATCAGGACTAGGGGCAATCATTGATGCAATAGATAACAAAGGGTGGCTCTGGTTTGCTTTAAAACTAACCGTTGTCGTATTTTCTCCTGTCGCAATCCCATCACCTTCGATTTTTAAAAAACCATAACCATCCGCAATGTATTTATCAAGTTCAGGAATTATTGCACTTCTACTTCCTGTTTCAGCGACTTGAACCATCCCCGCGGTTGATAACATAGAATTCTCAAACATGTGTATTTGATCATTGTGAGTCAAACCGATTAATGGAGAGAAATGTGCTGAACCTGAAGGGTAATTTGTTGGAAAGTCGGTAGCCCCCCAAGTAGATGTGAACTCGAGGTTATATAAAATTTCCTGATCAGTTAGTATTGGTGTCGGTGTACTCGAGCTTCCACCACAGCCAGCTAACAATAAGAAACTAATTAGCATTGCACAGCTTAGTTTATTCATTTTATTTTCCCTACATTATTGTCTGATTTTAAAGATTAAGACTTAAATATCGTTTAATCAAATTATTTGTGCCAACACTAACATTTGAGTCTTTCACATCACCATTCAATATAGCCAATATATCTTGACTTAACTCTTTACCCAACTCAACTCCCCATTGATCAAAGGAATTAACTTGCCACATAACACCTTGTACAAAAATTTTGTGTTCATAAAGCGCTAACAAGCTGCCCAGGGCTTTAGGCGTTAACTTATCCATGGTAATGGTTAAACTTGGTGAGTTCCCCGGCATGACTTTATGCGGTGCCAGCTTGTCAACTTCTTCATCAGACAGCCCTTTGGCCGTTAATTCACTTTTGACTTGCTCAATAGATTTACCATTCATAAGCGCCTCACTTTGCGCTAAACAATTAGCTACCATAATTTTATGGTGCTCATCGTATTTAGAGTGAGATGTTAAAGGTAGTATAAACTCGCAAGGTATTTTATCTTGCCCTTGATGCATCATTTGCATAAAAGCATGCTGGGAGTTTGTTCCTTCCTGGCCAAATACCACAGGAGCGGTCTGTAATTCAACTAGTTCGCCATTATGATCTACACGCTTACCATTGCTCTCCATATCGACTTGTTGAAGATAACCAGGGAAGCCACTAAGTGCGTGCGAATAGGGTAATACCGCTAAGCTAGGATATTTTAAAAAGCTGCGATTCCAAATACCTAATAGGCCTAACATGACCGGCATATTCTGCATCAGCGGCGCCGTTTCGAAATGCTCATCCATTTCATTAGCACCCGCTTTAAGGGCGTTATAATTATCAATACCAATAGCACAAGCCAGTGGAAAACCAACCGCTGACCACAAAGAAAAACGTCCACCTACCCAATCCCACATCGGCAGAACACGATCTTTATCGACTCCGAAATTAACCGCGTTTTCAACATGACTGCTCACGGCAATGAAGTGCTTCGCCAGATTATCTTCACTACAACCACCATCAAGTAACCACGCTTTAACGGCGTTGGCATTAAGCAGTGTTTCTTGAGTCACAAAGGTTTTAGAGATTATCACTAATAGAGTGGTTTCAGGATTAAGCATTGATAATTTATCATCAATAGCCTCACCATCTATGTTTGCAAGATAATGCACATTAATCTTATCATTGGTATAGGGTTTTAATGCCTGTGCACAAACTTTAGGGCCGTAATATGAACCACCAATGCCTACGGCGATTACATCAGTAAAAGCTTGGTCATTAAAGCCTAACACTTCACCGCCATGAAGCTGATTCACAAACATCGCCATGCGCTTGTCTGTTTCTTTAACTTCTTGCGCCAACACTTGATCTAATACAGCCTCTTGCCTTTCTGGCGATGATCGTAATATTGAATGTAATACAGCGCGCCCTTCCGTGTAATTAATTTCATCACCACGGCGCATCGCTTTGATTGAAGACTCAAGTTGTGACTCTTTTGCCCACTGGACTAAGCTTTCTAAAATTGGCGCAGAGACATTTTGCTTAGAATAATCTAACAGTAATGATGCTGCTTCTATAAACCACTGATTATTACGTGCTATGCCTGTTATTAATTTTTGGTCCGCTAACAGACTAAGTGATTCACGCATTCCATTCCCTTAAAATTGTCAAAAAAAATGGCGGCTAATAAGCCACCATTTAAATAGTTTTAACCTAATTAGCTATTATAGCCATTAGGGTTCATCGATTGCCAGCGCCAAGAGCTTGAAGTCATTTCTTCAATAGAATGAGTCGCTTGCCAATTAAGCTCCTGTGAAGCTTTTGCGGGGTTTGCGTAACACGCCGCTATATCACCGGGGCGTCTTGAACTAAGCTGATAAGCAATCTCTTTACTGCTTGCCTTCTCAAAGGCCTTAACCATATCTAACACGCTATAACCTTGCCCAGTTCCTAGATTATAAGTCACCAAACCAGGATTAGATGCTAACTTAGTTAACGCCTTCAAATGGCCGCGCGCTAAATCAACCACATGTATATAATCACGAACGCCGGTTCCATCATGGGTTTCATAATCACTACCAAATACACTTAACTTTTCACGTTTCCCCACAGCAACCTGCGTAATAAACGGCATTAAGTTATTTGGAATATCATTAGGATCTTCACCAATCAGGCCACTTTCATGAGCGCCCACAGGATTAAAGTATCGCAACACTGCGATATTCCAACTAGGATCTGACGCTGCTAAATCACTTAACATATACTCGACCATTAACTTAGACTGTCCATATGGGTTAGTTGCCCCCGTTGGAAAGTCTTCAGTAATTGGTAGTGAAGCAGGATCACCATAAACTGTAGCCGATGAGCTAAACACAATGTTCTTCACATTGGCTTTAGCCATCGCTTCACAAAGCACTAAGGTGCCAGTGACATTATTTTTATAATATTTAAGCGGCTTAGCGACCGACTCACCCACAGCTTTTAAGCCGGCAAAGTGAATGACTGAATCAATATCATGCTTTTCGAATATCTCATCAAGCAACGCTGAATTCAGCACATCACCTTCATAAAAGGTAACAGCTTTACTGGTTATGCTCTCAACACGGCGCAGTGCCTCGACACTTGAATTACTTAAATTATCTAGAACAACTACTTCTTTATTATTATTTAGTAATTCAACAATGGTGTGGGTGCCAATGTAACCCGCACCGCCGGTGACTAGAATCGTCATTAGGTATCCTATTAAATATTTAGTAATATATGAACACTATTGCCATAAGATATAGCGATAAAAGGCAACTTTAAATCAGCATGCATCTTTAGGTTTTAAAGGTACAATTTTATTGCTAATTTTGTTATTCACCATCCAAACTAAATCGCATATGCCATCTGTAGGATTAAAACCGGTTGGTGCAGATAATAATATTTCTCTTATTTTTTCATGATCAAACTCATGACAAGCTGTATCAAGAACAGCTAATATCTGATTGTATTGTTCCCATGGAAGCATTGCTTCTTGCGCTGACATTATTCTTTCGTGCTCAGTTCCTGTAACATTATCCCCAATAAGTAACTCTTCATACAGCTTTTCACCTGGTCTTAGGCCTGAAAAATTAATTGAAATATCACCATCAGGGTTATCTGAATCTTTCATTTTAAACCCACTTAGATGAATCATCTTCGATGCCAAATCAACAATTTTAACCGAATTTCCCATATCGAGAACAAATACATCCCCTCCCTTCCCCATAGCACCAGCTTGGATAACTAATTGAGAGGCTTCAGGTATGGTCATAAAATAGCGAGTTATATCGGGGTGAGTAACCGTAATTGGACCACCAATGGCTATTTGTTTTCTAAATAAAGGAACAACAGATCCAGAAGAGCCAAGTACATTACCAAATCGAACCATACAAAAACGTGTATTGTGTGTTTCTTTCGATAGAGCTTGTAATGATAGCTCAGCCATTCGTTTAGTTGTACCCATAATATTCGTTGGCCGTACAGCTTTATCTGTCGATATCAGTACAAATGTTTCAACATCAGCTGCAATAGCAGCCCTAGCAGTATACATCGTACCAAAAATGTTATTGCGGACTCCTTCGACTACATTATGTTCAACTAATGGCACATGTTTATAGGCGGCCGCATGATAAACGGTTTGCACATGAAAAGATGACATAACGGCTTGAATCCTATTTTCACGCTGAACAGAACCCAGGATAGGTAAAATTTCAATATCTAACCCTGTAGATTTAATTAATTCAGTTAACTCTTTATCAATACTATACAGTGCGAACTCAGATAATTCGAATAACACGAGCTTTTCAGGTAATTGTTTAATTATTTGACGACATAGTTCCGAGCCAATAGAGCCGCCTGCACCTGTAACCATAACAACTTTATTCTTAATATTGCTCTGCATCAATTCCTCTCTCGGAATTACAGAGTCACGACCAAGAAGATCATCAACATCGACTTCTTTAATATCACTATAGAGTTTATTTCCATTAACAAGATCCGCCATAGCTGGTAAAGTTAATACTTGAACACTTAAAGGTTCAAGATCAAGTAATATTTTTTGACGGCTTGAATGAGGAGAACTCGGCATTGCAAGTAACACTTTTGTTATTGAGTTTTCTGAGACAAGCTTCTTAATTATACTAGGCGAGTGCACAAAAACACCTTGTATTACAGTACCATGTAGTGCGTAATCATCATCTACAAACACAAAAGGTCTATATTCATGACTCTGAGATAAAGCAGTCACAAGCTGGCGCCCACTAACTCCTGCCCCATATATCACTACAGGGTCACCTTCTTTTTTCATTCCAGAACCGACAACGGAACGAACAACGGCTCTAGAGCCTCCGATAAATATTAATGAAAATGCAAAATAAATGACAGGAACAGTTTGAGGAAATCCAATTTGTGTAAAACTGGATGCGATTACTAATAAAAGAGAAGAGACTAAAACTCCAATAAAAATTGCCGAGAGTGCCTGAAGTCCCATATACCTTAGGATAGCTCTATAAAGGCCTAATTTAACGAAAGCCAAAACACTGGTGATAAATACAACTACGATTAAGATCCAATAACTTACTTCAGAAAATACATTAAAGGTCTCAAGTCTAACTACTAATGCTAACCAAAAAGCTGAAATTAAAAATATTGAATCAATAACAACACTAATCAGCCGCTTTGTATTTCGATTTAACGAAAAAATAAACTTCATAAGCTTCATAAGCTCCACTCAACATCTCCAAACACAAGGCTTTTAATAATTTACAAGTCCGAATAGACATGTCGTTTAACATCAATTCTTAATTAAAATTGCTACTTCTGAAATATAGCGATAATGGTTTTAATAATTAACTTTATATCTAAAATCAAAGATTGTTCATCAACATACTTAATATAATATTTTTGCTTTATTGGTAGTATTTCTTCTATATATGTTTTCACAGGATCAGCTGCATCATCTAATATGGCATTTTCATTTTTAAACTCTATAGAAGCATAATCGGTAATTCCCGGTCGAACTGACAGGACTTTATCTCGGACAGAATCAGGATAAAAATCAATATACTCTTGAACCTCAGGCCTTGGGCCCACAAGGCTCATACTACCATTTAATACATTGAATAGCTGTGCTAATTCATCTAATTTCATCTTTCTCAGGAAGTGACCACTTCTTGTTATTCTTCGATCCTTACCAACAGTGATTTTAAGTCCTTTACTTTCAGCATCACTGACCATTGTTCTGAATTTAAAAACGCCAAAACAATTACCTTTTAATCCAACCCGTTTTTGGATAAAAAATATTGAGCCTTTACTGTCAATTTTAATCCAAAGGGCAATAAATAAAAGCAAAGGTGATAATAAGATAAGACCTACAAGGGCAAACAATAAATCAAAAATTCTTTTAGACATGGATTTTATGTTCCAATAGCACACTTTTTACGACACTAATAACCTTGTCTACTTGCTCATCTGTCATTTTAGGATAGTTGGGCAAACTAACAATTCGACTAAAAATATTAGTAGATATGGGAAAATCAGTTTCCTTAAGGTCATATGCATCCTTCCAATAAGGGTGAAAATGCAATGGTATATAATGCACGGATGTTCCTACGCCTTTTTCGGCTAAAATATCAATAAATCGCTCTCTCGATATTGATATTGCTTCAAGATCCAATTGGATAACATATAGGTGCCACGAATGTACGTCATCCTTATTAACTATTAAGGGAACTTTAAGTGGAATATTTGAAAATTCATTATTATATCTATATGCAATTTCTTGTCTACGTTCTTGTAATTTCCATGCCTTTTTAAGTTGATGTATTCCGAGTGATGCTGCAATATCAGTCATATTATATTTAAAACCAGGAGCTATAACTTCATAGTGCCAAGAAGGTTTTGTTGATGTAAAACGATCAAATACATCTTTGCTTATGCCATGAAGTCTCATGCAACCTATGCGCTTTGCATATTCATCGTTATTAGTAACAACCATTCCCCCCTCACCTGTGGTAATAGTTTTATTAGCATAGAAACTATAAACAGTTATATCACCAAAAGTACCAATTACTTTGTTATTGTGTGTCGTAGGAATAGCATGAGCAGCATCCTCCATTACCTTGACATTATATTGCTTGGCAAGCTTCATTATTCGTGTCATATTTGCCGATTGCCCGGCATAATGGACTGGTAGAATCACCTTTACTTCTGGGTGTGTAATTAGTGCCTTCTCTATTGCATCACAATCGATATTAAAACTATCACCTTCAATATCGACAAATACCGGGTCAGCACCTAAATAACGAATAACTTCAGCAGTTGCAGTGAACGTATGTACGGTTGTAATGACCTTGTCACCAGGTCCGACACCAAGAGCCTCAAGGCCTAAGTGCAAACCTGCGGTTGCAGAATTAACAGCTAAAGCATACTTAACACCAACGAATTTAGTGAAATTTGTTTCAAATTTTTTCGTTTTTGGGCCAGTTGTAAGCCAACCTGATTGAATCGTATCCACAACTTCAGCAATTTCTTCGTCACCAGTTAAGGGAAGCGCGTATGGTATAAATGACATAAAAAACCTTTACATATTTTGTACTTAATAAATTAAAAATCAAAGTGAGAATTTTTTGAGCTAAACTTTACTATTAAATAAATTTGAAAATTTATTGGCAAGTTTTCGATAATCATGATTATCAATTACATATTTATATCCCAATAAGCCCATTGTATCTCGTTGCTCCAAGCTTAAATTAAACATTGTCAGGCAAGCAGTTACCAGTTCTTTAGGGTTTTCTCCTGCAACAGAAATACCACACCCAGAATCACTAATCATATCATTACCAGCATCTATAGCTTGAATAATTGGCTTTTTCGCCATCATATAATCAAATATTTTATTTGGACTAATACCAAATCGATACAATGGACTATTCACTGCTAGAATTAAAGCACAATCAAAATTCATTAATAATTTTGGTACTAATGTTTTAGATACAGGTGGGAGGAAAACAATATTAGAAAGTTTAAGCTGTTTAGCTAAGAGCTCTAGAGATTTCTTTTCATTACCATCACCAACGAATACAAATTTAATTTTTTTATCCTGTAACCTAAATGCTGCATCTAAAACTGTATGGAGGGAGTTAGATGCTGCATGCCCCCCAGCATAACCGAAAATAAAATAGCCATCAGTTTTCAGTTCATTAAAAACATTTTGATGCAACGAACTTAATCCGCCATTCTTGCTACCCCAGTCAGACATTACAATTCCGTTTGGAATGTGAATAAATTTATCACTAAACATTCCATGTTCTATCATGTGACTTTTAGCACAAGGTAACATTGATACAACTGAATCAGCTGACCTATATGCCAAATTTTCTGAAAATTGCATCAATTGAATAAAAGGATGTAGCTTCGACATTCCCCCTATTTCCATAGGCGATAGGGGCCAAAGATCATGTACTTCAAAAATAATTTTTGCGTTGTTACTTTTCGCGATAGATTTAACAGCAAGAATATCAAGTGGATATGTTGATGATGCAATAACGACATCAGGGGTAATCAGCTCACAAATTTTTCTTTTAAAACGAAACAACTGAAAGACAAATGAAAAAATGTTTAAAACTCTTTTAATACCATTGCCTTGATACTTGTATGTTTTTAACCAAATATAATTTATGCCATCGATAATTTCATTACTCATCGAACTTATATTAGAAGGGTTAGTAGTTCGTAAATGAGAATGGTCAGCAGCAATGACGGTAACATTATGCCCACTTTTAATCCATTCTTGAGCCATATAATAGGGACGAAACTCCATCCCATGGTGAATTGAACCAGCATAATGATTAACTAAGATAATATTCATATAACGACCAATAAAAATAAAAATAAAAATAAAAAAACTTCAAAAACCTAAATATTTTTATTGCATGTACTGACCACCATTAATAGATAATGTCTCACCTGTGAGAGAGTTTAATTCAGAAGACATAAATAAAACCGCCTTAGCTATTTCTTCAGGTCGAACAAAGTCTCCAGTCGGAATATTATTCTTAATGTTATCTTTAATTTTATCGGAAATTTTATCAATCATTGGTGTTAAAGTATAACCAGGAGCAATAGCATTGACTTTTACGCCTTTTATAGCAAGTTCTTGAGCTAACGACTTTGTAAAACCAATAATCCCCGCTTTACTTGCTGCATAGTTTGTCTGCCCAAACTGGCCTTTAAGGGCATTGATTGAACTAATATTAATAATACTACCTTGCTTTCTCTCAACCATTTGAGTAGCGATTAACTGGGTAATTGAAAAAAGTGAAATGAGATTTGTTTCTATTACTTCTCTCCAACTATCTTCTGTCATTTTCAAAAATGTTGAATCAGCTGTTATTCCAGCGTTATTAACTAATACATCTATATTAAAATCTTTTAAAACCGACGAGGCGCAAGAAAAAACTTCTCGTCGCCTTGTCAGATCACACGAAATTAATAAAATATGCTCCTTAGGTAATAAATTTATTTTAAGCCAATTATCTAAATCTCTTTTGGACTTATTACGATGGGTTACAATTACAAAGTAATTATTTTCTATAAACTCTTTAACAATTGCAGTACCAATACCGCCTGTACCACCCGTAATGAATGCTGTTTTCACAATTAGACCCGTTTCCAAAATTTTTTCTTCAATAAAACCCTAGTACAATAGAGTGTGTAATCTTGACAATGATAATATCTAAAGTTTTTACTTGTTAACAATTATAAACTAGTCATGTAATTTGATAACTGTAACTAAAGCTTCACCCTCAATAGCTATGTCCCCAGCTTCATTATAACAAACAGTACAAAATCTTATGATCCGTTTGTCTAAGTTAATCGAAATAATTTCAATTTCCGCCTTAACAAACTCATTTACATAGATTGGCTTTTTGAAAAAAAGTGACTGGCTTAGATATACTGTCCCTTCACCAGGTAGTTTCGACCCTAAGAGCCCACCTATCAAACTTGCACTTAGGAAGCCTTGATTTATTGGTTTCTTAAAAATCGTTTTTTTAGCGTAGTCCTTATCATAGTGAATAGGATTCTCGTCGTCAGATAGTATGGAAAATTGCTGGACTTCCTCATATGAAAAACATTTACTCTGAGAAACTTTATCACCGACTTTAAATTCAATCATTTTTCAGTAGACCTTTGAATATTTTTTGTAACTTCACAAATTCTTTGAGTTTTCGAGCGGGCACACCTAGCCACGTTTCACCATCAGGTATATTTTTAGTGACAAGTGTTCCAAGACCAATTAGACAATTATTACCAACTTTAATCTTCTCCTTAATAATAGTATTAACACCGATCCAAGTTCCTTTCCCAACTTCACTTCCACCACACATAGTAGTTCCAGCAGTAAGAATTGAACTTTCACCCACTTTAGAGTTATGTCCTATATGGCAAAAATGATCTATTTTACTTCCTTTTTTAATAATTGTTTCAGATAAAGTACCGCGATCAACGTTTGAAAAAGGATAAATCTCTACATTATCTTCAATGACAACTTTACCGATATGTAAAAATTTTTCAATTTCACCTTCTTTATTCCACATAAAGCCAAAACCGTCAGAACCTATAACTGTATTAGCATGCAATACGACGTTACTGCCTATTTCACAATTATCATAAATATGACAATGACCGTGTACTATAGTCCCTTCAGCAATGGTAGACTTTCCGACATATGAAAAAGGGCCTATGTAACTATTTGGGTGAATAACAGCTTCTGAATCAATTACTGCTGTTTCGTGGATTCCCCATGTCCTTTTCTGGCTAAACAATATATTTATGAGACGTAAAAAGGATAATTTAGGGTTATCAACTACAATAAAAGTCTTATCTGTGCAACAAGGTAAGTTAAAGTCAATGCTACCGTCGCAAATAACTAACTTAGCACTTGTATTTCCTATTAGCTCATACTTATCAGCTCTATTACTATTAACCCACACGATAGAATTACTATTAGCGCACTGTATAGCTTGACAGTTGTCGATGTTTCCTTGAAATGATGCACCTTCGAGTCGATACACATTTATATTTTCTAAAATTTTTTCGAACGAGATTTGCAACATAATTCACCTAAATAATAATATTACGCTTATAGAGTTAATAGTTTCAAAACACTTTAACTTAGTTTCACAGGACCCATCTAATCACCTCAAAGCATTCCGCAAACTCGGTTCCTATTTGGACGCCGCGAGTTTTAGCCAGAGAGAAAATAAAGTCTTCAGAAAGGTAATCTCTATTACCTTGAGATTTGTATTCTTTCAAAGCTAAACATTTTGCTCTGACATGTTTAGTATCTAATTTAACAAAGCATTTAGTGTCAAAAGATAAGTTATTCCAAATTAATTCGTATCCTAGAATCGTGACGTTTTTAAACGCTCGAAGTGACTCTTGTGCAACCGTAGCATGATCTTGATGTATATCTTTTAAAGAGGGAGTTAGGACTAAATCGAACGAATCAGAATTGCGAAGTTTAATTAAATTTTCAAGAATTTCTTGTCGAACATAATTCAATTTTCTAACTTGAAAATTATAAACAATAAGGGAACTCTGTGATATTCCTAGCACTTCAGTCGCATTCTTCACCTCAGTTTTTAAAATATTTTTCGGGAACCCCTCAGGCACCGACTCCTCCGCAGTGGAGAAAGCAACATAAGTAACCTTTGAACCAGCTTCTATTAGTTTTGCAATCGTCGCACCGGCACCTAATTCACCATCATCAGTGTGAGGAGCAAGAACTAAAACATTTTTAAAATTAGTTATCATTATACTTGATTACTCTCCGTAACAATATATTTCACAATTCTTGCAGAAGCATTCCCACCACCGTAAAGAGAGCCATCATCCAGTACCTGTATTGAATTCGCCTCTTTGTAAGCATCAACAATGTTTTTACTGTTAGCTCCCGTTAACAAATTTACACCTGAATCAACTAATTCTACCCATTCAGTTTCATCTCGCATTGTAATACAAGGCTTATTAAAGAAAAAAGCTTCTTTCTGTAAGCCACCACTATCACATACAACTAACGAGCAATTTTTTAATAGAAATAGCATTTCAAGATAACCAACAGGCTCAATAACCTTAGCATCAAGGGTTAAACCATATTCTTTTATTTTCCCACGTGTTCTTGGGTGAAGCGGTAAAATGACAGGAGTATTTTTATTAATTTTATTGATTGCATCAACTATTGAAGTCAACCTATCAGGGGAGTCAGTATTTTCAGCACGATGAATAGTTGAAAGAACAAAGCCTGTACTTAAATCAGAATCATTAAATTCTTTTGGTTTTTCAACTTTATCAGCGTAAAACATAGCAGCATCTTGCATTACATCACCGACATTAACTATGTCGATATCCATCGATGAATAACCTTCTTTATCCAAATTTTCCATGGCATAATTAGTTGGACAAAATAAAACACAGCTTAATCTATCGGTTATAATGCGATTTTGTTCTTCAGGCATACGCATGTTGTAACTACGTAAACCAGCTTCTACATGGGCTATTTTTATATGCAATTTAGATGCAGCTAAAGCACCAGCAAGGGTTGAGTTAGTATCACCATAAACTAGAACCCAATCCGGCTTTTCCATAATTAATTTTTCTTCAATTTCTTCAAGCATTCGACCTGTCATAGCACCATGTGATAAGCCAGATACGGCAAGCATGTAATCAGGCTTAGGAATATCCATTTGCGTAAAAAATATATCGCTCATATTAGCATCAAAGTGTTGACCAGTATGAATGATAACCTCTTTAACATGCGCATATTTTTTAAATTCGCGGCTAACGGTCGCGGCTTTGATGAATTGAGGCCTAGCGCCAATAATAGTAACTACTTTCATTTTTTACCCACTGATTTGATTAAATTAATGCTTTTAAAAAAAATATATTTAGGGATTCCCCACAAGTTAAAAAGCCATGTAGCCCGGCAGCTAACACACAACTCATTGCTACACATAAAATACTTTCTATTTTCTTTCATTCGATTGTATTCAATTGTATATGCATCTTCTGCATTTATTAAAAGCGAACTAGCACTACCAACATAACCAACTGTCAATTTGTTTTTTTCTAGATAATCGGCATAAAAATTTCTAAATCCAGCGCTACATCCACCAGAGTCCCTGCGCCTAAACAGTGTTTTGACACCGTTTTTTAAAAAATATACTTTTTGCAGCCTTGATATTAAAGACATTTGTGTCAGACCCAACTTTTCCTGGGCATAATGTACTGTTGTAAATCCGGGACTATCTTCGATACAACCTATCAGCAACATTTTACCTTTGAGTCTAATTAGGTTTGATATTGGGGTGTAGGATAACGAGCTTTCATCATGATTTTCAACTATTTCATTTGCATGCTTACCAATCGCAATATATGAATTTGTAGGATGCTGACTCCGAATACTATTGGGGTGCTTTAAGAATAATTTAGCTAATGCGCCTATATTTGGTATGGTATTAACCGTAAAATTATTCTCTGTTTTTTTTGCATCTTTATCAAATAGAAAACTTTTAGTAAAACCTAATGAAACTAATGTCCCATCGTCCCCAACAGCTTCCAACAAAGATTCCATTAGAGTTTCTTTAAAAGGAGACTCTATTCGGCCTAACTTATTTAAGGAGGCACGTATTAAAACAGTATCTCCTTTTTCTACTCCCATACCCTGAAGTTGAGATACTAGACTGGATTTAGTGTGCTTCAACATTTTACTCCTTGACTAAAGATACAACCTGTGAAATATTTTTAATTAATGCATCAATAAATTTTTTCAAATTTTTTGAATCTAAATGAGAATCCCATCCATAGTTTTTATAAGATGTCACTTCATAACCTTTTTCTGAAACTTGAGAATACAAAGGTAAATATCCAAGCATTCCTTCAGAAAACCCAAGTGGAATAAATGTTATCTTAGGAAACGCCTTATTCAACAGATGGTAATATCCAGATAATACTTCAGCCGGAATAGAGACCCCAACAATATTATCAAATGAGAATAATTTAATAACACTCTCTTTATTAGTTTTACCTGTGTAGCTTTCAAATGAGAATACAAAACTATGGGAATTAAATTTGCTGATTACTTTATTACCGCCTCTAAAATTATCATTTAAAGTTTCAGCTATTTCAGTTGAAAATATCTGGAGATCGTTAGGTGTTGTTTTTCTGAACACTTCGCCATAGACCAGTGATTTAACATTCTGCTTAATTGATTGATTTATAAAGGACCTAGTGGTGATGTTAGGTCGAATATCACCACAAAAACCTTGTAAAAACATTGTAAAAACATTATTAGTTTGCTCTAACTGAGAATTTACTAGTCCCGGAAAATCAGAGGAAATTAGCTCACTAGTGCCAAATACAGGATGACAAGAAACGTTATATATAACTCCAACAATCTCATTATTATTTCCAATGACAGTAAGAATTCTCAATCTATCATCTATCAGTTGATTTATATTCGGCAACATAAACATTGTCTTATTGAAGAAACATTTAAATACATCTCGAACTAATCGTCTTCGACCGATTGTATTTTTATGAGGATTATCAACTTCATTGAATGTTAACGAACAAGATTTGAATGACTGACCAAGTTTTGAAAAACACAATTCCATTTTTGATATAACAAAATCGACATATCTAGAGCTTATTTTTCCAAAATAAGGCAGGCTGAAGTTAGGTGATGAATGAGTATGCGTGGCATTACAAATAATATTATTCTGATCGATATTAAAATTTTCTGAGAAATATAAATAAATATAATCAGCAATAAACTCCGGAAAATAAAGCGCATCTAAGGAAACAAATACTAAATTAGTACCAGAGTTTCTTAACCAGAAGACCTTCAATGTTACTTCGTTAATTCCATACTGAAGTTTTGTCGTATCTCTTTTTGCAAAACCTGCAAGTTCATAATCAAGTGAGCCTGGATGTAAATTAACTGCTAAACAGTCAGATTCCATTTCTAGACACCCGATCATAGATACCATATAAAATTGATTCTTCCGCTTGCCAATTAAGATGTATTCTTGACTGTACTGCAGCGTTTTTAGCTTCAGTAATTAGATCTACATTTCTAATGTATTTATCAATCTCTAAGCTTAATGCATTAGCATCTTCACAAGTATATGTAGTCCCTACCTTTTCAACGTTAATAAATTTTGATAACTCTGTTAAGTCCGGACAGATTACCCCAATCCCTGCATTAACGTATTCAAATATTTTATTTGGCAAGCAATAGTCATGGTTCAAACAAGAATTATCGATCGCATGAACACCAATATCGGCACTACTTGTATATTTTAAAAGTACATCTTGAGATACAGCATCCTCAATTAATACACGCTCAGATAATTGGTAGTCACTAACTAAATTTTTTAAATTAACTTTAAAAGGTCCATTTCCTAAAAAGACAAAACTGTAATGAAGCTCCTTATCTAACAGCGCTAAGGCATCCAAAATCATTTTTACACCTCGAGCTTCAGAAATTAGACCTTGATAAAGGAATATGGGAGTTGAACTAGGTATCCCGAATTTCTCCCTAAACAAATTAAAAGATCCGTCATGCACATAAGAAGGAACGTTTCTAATTACCGATACATTCTTATTATCAAATAATTTTTTCAGATGTTCAGCGATACTTTCTGATACTGTAATTACATGCTTAGCCCTATGAGCACAGTATATTTCAATTCTTTTAGCAAAACTAATCACCCATTGTGGGTATTTTCCATGGGTTGATTCTGACCAAAGTTCGTGCGAATCATAAATTAATGGCACCCGCTTCATTTTAGAAATTAAAAATGCCACAGGTAATGCGTTGAGATCATGAGCATGTACCATGGTTATGTTTTGTTTCAGTGAATAAAATAACATCGCAATGTATGAGGTTATAAATCGAGTAATCTTATTACTGGAATGGATACCAAATCGTGTCAATCTGATACCATTACGACTCTCATCGACAGAATTCATTCCATTATTAAGGCAATATACATCAATTTCATATTGATTTTTTAATGATTCAGTTTCATTTCTAACCCTAGAATCAACAGTATATTCACTCATCAAGATATGAATAATTTTTTTATTTTCTATCACTTTTTATTCCATATATGTAGGTCAAAATATATGACCGTTCTTCTTTATGTAAAGTTTATTAAATAGAGTATAGGAACTAAGTAATTAGTTAGTTCCTCATAGTTCAGAAGGTTTGCATCAATAAATACACCTTAAGGTCAATAGTTACTCATTAAGTAGTAATTTTTTACCCACCACACTTTTTTGAATAATCAATGATGATACTACCAACTTCTACGAATTTTTATCCCTTTACCTTCAATAAATACTTTGAGTTTCTGAAGATATTTTTTCCAATATATATTTGTAGGATAATCGACATGGGGTACCAACTTCTGCTTCATAATTTGAGCCCATTCTTCATTCGAAATGTCTAACTTGTTTAAAAAATACTTTCGATCCTTTCTCAACATGTCAGAATTATATAGTGGTTCTTCAAGTTTAAGTAAAGCATCTTCACGAGTTAATAGCCCAGATACAATTAGGCTTGATGCATGTATTCGTCTTTTATCAAATCCAAATTTTTCTGGTAAGTAATGAGCTTGATAAAATCGAGTGAAAACAGACTCATGATGTTTTCCACCATAATCTTTCCAGCCATAGTCTTTGATTAATTCTTGCTTTGCTATAATTGGATTAAAATCAGCATCATTCAATATTCGATAATTCCTAATACGCCTTACAAATGGTAACCAAAAATATTGCAAGAAACCACTAAGAGTAGGAAAACCTTTTAAACTTCCATTACCAAATTTTTTAGAAATGGCCTTCAAGTGCCGCAAGTCACGAGCATCATAACCCCACGCTGCTGGAAATATTGATTCTCCAACAAAATTTCCCCCTGTAATAAAATCATAAATACCAAACTTAGCAGCAATTCTATTATTAACAGCAACGATGGCATGATCTTGTGGGATATCACAGTTTGGTACTGAGGCCTTAAAAAAAGCGGCTTGAAGATCCCGCATAGTATTCCAATTGACTACTTCGGTATGCAAATCTATATTTAATTTATCCACTATAGCGTGTACATTATGAACAGCTTCCTCACTATTCCAACCCGTATCACAATGAACAGCTAATATTCGTAATCCCAATTTATGAGCTAAAACCAATGAATAGCTGCTATCAACACCACCACTAATGCCCATGACGACATCATACCGCTTATGTTTATTTCTAGATTTTATTTCACTAATATGCTTTGTAATTCGTTCTTGTCCTAATGTACCGGTATGAACATGTGTATCAAACTCTTTCAGTGCATCTGAGCAATGGCTGCAGTGACCTAAAACATCAAATTGTATATCTGGATCTGAAGTATCCATGACACATCGTTTACATAATTGATAAATTGACATACTACTTTTTTTTCCTATTGTGTATCGTACTTAATATTAGATCACGACTTGGATAATTAATCAGAACAGCTCTGAGAGGGCCTTGATAAACGAACATACTCCCTGCGGCTACAGAGTGAGCTCCACTATCGACAGCTTGAACCATATGTTCCAGAGAACCGGCTCCCCCGACTGCTACGATCGGTATTGAGACGGCATCAGATATTTCTTTAATAATATTTAAGTCATACCCATTCATGGAACCGTCTTTCTCAATTGAACGAATATATAACTCACCAGCGCCACATGCTTCAGCTTTTAACGCTACATCCAAGTAGCTTTTCCTTGTGTTCTTTCGACCTCTGTCTATAAAAGTTGTCAGTTTGTTACTAAATAAACTTTTATTAACATCAATTGAAACTACAACACTCTGGCTTCCATAGATTTCAGCTATTTCTTTTATCAAACTATAGTTTTTTGTAACAATAGAATTAATTACAACTTTTTCAAAACCAGCTTTAAATACTCTATGTACATGTTGAATAGTACTAATTCTTCCACCATATGCTAGTGGCATAAATGCTTGGCATGATATCCGTTTAAATAAAGAAAAGTCTTCATCACTCCAAGGTTTAGGTGATATATCTAATAAGACTAATTCATCAACTTCTTTTTCATTGAATATTTTTACCGCATTAATTGGGTCACCGACATATTTTGGATTTTTGAACTTTATAGTTCGATATAACCCACCATCTAAAACTGTTAACGTGGGTATAATTCTTATTTCTGCCATATTATTTCACAATTTCAAAAATTCTTTAAACAAGTGCATTCCATTTTTATGACTTTTTTCAGGATGGAACTGAAATCCAAAAACATTACCACGGTTTATGCCACTAGCAAACTCAAGTTCACCATAATGTGATACTGTTAAGCAATTGTCTTTGTTTGCTCCATCAACAAAGTAAGAATGTACAAAATAGAAACGATTATCATCTTCCAATAAGGGACATTCCTTTTCAACTAACTTAACTTTATTCCACCCCATATGGGGCACTAATACTTTCTGCAACTTAGGGGATATATCAGGAAATTTTTTAGTTTCAAAATCAAACCAACCTAATCCTTCACATTTACCCTCTTCACTATAGTTAGTCATAAGTTGCATGCCTAAACAGATGCCCATAATATAGGCACCTTCAGCTTTTTTCTCATTCAAAATTTCAATCAGACCTGAATTTTTAAGAGAGTTCATTCCCGCGCTAAAATGTCCTACACCTGGCAGTATAATTTTATTATATTGCCTAATAATAGAAATATCATTTGATGCTATGGCACACCCACCAATATGCTCTATTATATTGATAATAGAATCGATATTTCCACAACCATAATCCAAAATAACAACTTGATCTTTATTCATAATTAAATCCTACTTAACTGTTCAATTGCAGGTCTATAGTGATTCCAGCATATAGACAGAAATAAAATATAAAAAATAATACTCACAATATAATAACCATCAGAGCCAATAAACGTGAAATTTATTAAAAAGAACACACCTGAAATTAAAAATATGTAACACAGAGTTATCATTAATCTAATTAAGCCGATATTTAGTACTTTATAAATAGCAACTAACCAGCCGAAACTTCCTACAGTTAATAATATTGAAAATATTAATATCAAATTATCCCCTGCCAACTCAAATTTAACGGATAAAAGCATTATAGAAATTATCGTTAAGGAGAACACACACTCCAATTTCAGTCCTAACTTTTGTCTATTTGCCACATCCAATAATCGGTCCATCCAATTGGACAGAAGTATAAATGCACTAGAAATTAATATAAATAAAAATACATTATCAGCTCCTAGCCATTTATCACCGAGTACAATTCCAATTAGCTCTTTCGCATTAAAAGCAATAAATACAAAAATAGGAAATGTGAGAGACGCTATCCCGCGAACAATCATATCAACTAGCTGTATATTCGTATTATTAATCCCTTCTCTTGAATAGTAGCCGTATAAAACTGGTCTAATAGCGCCACTTAACATAGAGTTTGGTGCATTCATTATTCTTTCAGCTTGTGTTAAAAAACCTGCTGTTGAACTCCCTGCACCCAATATAAAGTATGGGATTTTTTGTCTAAGACTTCCTAAAACAGAGTATGGAGTTAGGAATTTTATAAATCCAATATGTTTTTTAATACTATAAACAATAACCCGTCGTGAGATACCTTTAGGCACAATTATGTTTTTTCTAAAAAGGATTTCACAAATGACTGCTGCAACAATATATGAAAAAACATGAATTTCTACTAGATTATTAAAGAATGATACATTGTAGAGAATTATTTGAAATATAGGTATCAACCCAGTTACCAGAGCATTTACAATTGAATATGTAGCAAAACAACTCTTTCTTACGAACCAAAATAGAGACCTTTGAATTAGCGTAAATGCAAAAATAGAAATACATAACGAATAGATTAGTTCGCTGTCAAAATCAAAAAACACAGAAACAACATAGATAATACTTAACAATATCATACATATAAAAATTGATATTTGGGATAATGCCGCTGCAGAGTTATCCGATTTCGCCACAACAATTGCATCACATAGACGAAAGGAAGCAATTGGTGCAAGTAACGCGAAAACACCTAAAAAATAACCATATGTACCAAACTCTTCCGGTGAATACATTCTAGCAATAATGGGTAAAAGCATGATACTTAGAAGCTGTGAAAAAACGACTCCAGCGCCGGTTTTAAAAAAATTCATTATTTGCCTTTGAAATCTTTCGTCAGTAAATAACCTAGTAAATCGAAACTTTAAATAGCGAATTCTTTGTCATTAAAAAAACACATACGCTAGGTCATTGCTTTAGTGAGCGATTGACCTTCTATCAACTAAGTAAATAAAAATTATGAAAAACAAAACACCTGATGAAATTAAGATTGTGGCTAAAGCTTGCTCTGTAATTCTTACTGAAAAAAGTAAAGCCAAGCACATATACATTGGGTTATTTCGTCTTGAAAATAAGTTGTTCAATAAAATTAATAAATAGCCAACCACAATCGATGATATGGCAATACCAACTACACCTAAGCGTGCTATTTCCATCACCACTAAATTGGTATTTGCATTCATGTTCGGTTTATTAAAGTATATATCTCCAACCGTATTAGTTATGGAAGACGTAGAGTAGCCCAAAATAATAGACATAACACTATCGGTATAATATGTAGCTCCATATTGTGCGATATATGAGGAAAAAGCTTGAGAAATTTCAGCAGGCACGATCACCATCCGCCTAACACTTAAGTCAGCGATTAGTGATGTTTTATATATATAAAACTCAATGGTTGAAATGCTAAACAATAACAACAATGGTAATAGTGCAATAGACAAACTAATTTCTTTCCGCTTCATGATAAACAGCAAAAAAAAGGTGCTTAATAAAAATAAAATAAATGTTACTTTTGTGCCAAAAACTCCCCAATCAACAATAACGTATAAGAAAGCAAAAATTAAAAATTTCTTTTTTTTATATACGATGCCAAATGAAGTTAAAAATAATACCAAAGCGGAATTAACAATGTTAATTACATACGATAGTATATTTCCCGATGGAAATATACTGCGTGCACTAAGCCGCCTCACCCAGTACTCATTCATCGACAAATCAAATATTGACCAGCCCTTAAGCATTACAACAACCCCAGTCATTACCGTTATTATCGAAAGTAACTTGACTACATTACCCTTATAAAAGTAAAAACTTTTCATTTTTCCACAAGGTTTTAAATGGTTACTAATATATGAACAGACTACTAAATAAATAAAGAAAAAAATTATCGCAAACTTGATAATCCAAAAATCATTAGAGTCAAAGATCAAGTAATCACTGATAAAACAAATTGGTATAAACAAAAAAAGAGCGACTACAAGCAAAATAATGTCCGATGGCCTAGTCAACTTATATGGGATAGCTATGGAAAACAGAAAAGATATAGAAACTATCTTAATCCAATATATTATGTCTCCAAAATCTATCTTATTCATAGATGAATAAATAACACTGATCACTTCACTATAAACAAAGCTTAGAGATAACAAGTAGAGAGTAAATAAAAAAAAGACTAAGACTCCTTTTTTAAATGACTTTATTGACACTTTATGCATATTTATCTACTTTACAGCACTGACTATCTTGGCAATGTCCTTATCATCTAAATAAGGGTGCATAGGTAAGCTAAATACAGTTCCTGACAATTCCTCTGCATGGGGGAAATCACCTATTGCATAATTCAAATACGAAAATGCTTCTTGTAGATGTAATGGCTTAGCGTAATAAACCATACTAGGGATATTTTTTGTTTTTAGTATTTCCATCCACTTAGCTCTATTCTTATCTACAATAGTATATTGCGCCCATGATGAAACATAACCGTCGGCTATATTGGGCGTAGCAAACTCATTGCTTAGCATTGCAGTATATTCTGATGCAACTTTATTTCGCTGAATTAACTCCTGTGGAAACTCAGCTAACTTCTCAAGCAGGACAGCCGCTTGAATAGTATCTAGACGACTATTAATACCAATTCTAACATTGTCATACTTATCATCTCCTTTACCATGAACTCGAAAAGACCGTAACAATGCCGCATAATTATCATCATTAGTAAAAACAGCCCCTCCATCGCCATAACAACCTAACGGTTTTGCAGGAAAGAAACTCGTTGTTGCAAGATCACCAAAACTACCTGCTTTTTTTCCATGAATTTCACCGCCAAAACCTTGCGCAGCATCTTCAATTACCCTAAGTTTATATTCACTTGCTACCTTTTCAAGCTCAGGATAATTAGCCGGCAAACCAAATAGATCAACAGCCACAATAGCTTTAGGCGTTAACTTACCTTCTGATTTTACTTGTTCAATTTTTCTTTTCAAGTCTTTTGGACAAATGTTAAATGTACTTTTTTCTGAATCCACAAATACAGGAGTAGCACCACAAAATGCAATAATTTCAGCTGTCGCAAAGAATGTAAATGTGGGACAAAAAATAGCATCTCCAGGCTTAATTCCTAATACCATCATGCATAATTGTAAGGCATCAGTTCCATTTGCGCATGTTATAGCATGCTTCACGCCTACATATTCAGCCAGTTTCATTTCAAGCTCTTGTACTTCTGGGCCCATTATATATTTGCCATGGAAAAGTACATTATCTATACGCTTGTCTATCCGTTCCTTTAAATGTTGATATTGAGCCTGTAAATCTATAAATTGCATGATATTACTCTGTTAATCTTGTTAAATTTCCGTCGTTTAATTGATAAACCACCTTTGAATGCGGACAGGTAAATGCCCCATTTCCAGTTAAAGGTAAATCAAGTTGCTCGCCAAATTCACTCATCCACCCCACCTGCTTAGCTGGTACTCCCACCATTAGTGCATATGCTTTTACACTTTTATTAACTACAGCACCAGCCCCAACAAAAGCGTACTCGCCTACTGTTATACCGCATATAATTGTACAGTTTGCTCCTAACGTAGCCCCTCGCTTAATTACTGTATCAAGATACTCATCTTTTCTCTCGACACCAGATCGCGGATTGTAAACATTAGTAAACACCATACTAGGGCCACAAAAAACTTCAGCTTCTAGGTAGACATTGTCGTAAACAGAAACATTATTTTGAATTTTACATTTATCACCGATAGTTACTCTATTGCCAATAAAAACATTTTGACCAAGAGAAACCTTATCGCCAATTTCAGCACCACTACAAACGTGTGCAAAATGCCAAACTCTAGAGCCATTTCCAATTTTGGCACCGTCATCTACGATAGCGCTATCATGCTTATAATAACTAGTCACAAATTACCTTCAATAATAACGGATGAGAATGCTCATCTACACTTACAATCTCAGACTTGCGCATAACATCTACAGTTTCTATTGCTGCACGGTTATCGTCGATCCCATAACCATTACCATCAATAATTCGTTGATAACTTATTGTATGTAAATCAGTAAAGCCACCTGAAAACTCAAGTTCTTCACCTTCAACATCAATGCTTCGGTAAGTTAGTTTTTCACCTTGAACGGCATTCACTGGTAGGTGGTTTGAATCTATAGATAAAAACCATTTTACTCTTGCTTTTTCATATACCAAATATCCAGATGAAGTTTTAGAATCCCTATAATGCACTTCATTATGCATAATATCACCAAAAATAAAATGCAACATATCGTAGAAATGTACTCCTATATTTGTAGCAACACCACCTGACTTTTCATCGAAACCTTTCCACGATTTTAAATACCATTTACCTCTTGATGTTAAATATGTCAGACTTACATCAAATACTTTATCCTTAGGTGCGTTATTTACTTTATCTCGTAAGGCAATTATTGAAGGATGCAGTCTGAGCTGCAAAATAGAATTAACTTTCGCACCATATGTAGATTCATAACGTTTAAGGGTATCTAAGTCAGCACTATTCAATACAAGAGGTTTCTCGCAAATAACATCTATTCCGTTCTGTAACGCAAACTTCATGTGAGGTAGGTGTAGATAATTTGGCGAACAAATTGCAATATAATCTAGCTTCTGACCTTTCTGCTTTAAATCTTCAACAAATCCAGAAAAGGCCTCAAATTCTGTAAAAAACTCAGCCTCAGGGAAATGGCTATCCATTATTCCAACTGAATCATTAATATCCATCGCTACGACGAGCTCATGACCTGTTTCTTTAATTGCTTTTAGATGGCGTGGCGCTATATAACCGGCCGCTCCAATTAGTCCAAACTTTTTCATTCTATAACCTTATATCTGATTCATCTAATTTGAATACATGTTTGACATCATATAAAACGTGATTACTTTTTCCTAACATGCGAATGGCATCCACCCCCATTTCTTTAAACTCTTGATGATCAACTGCTACAACAATTGCATCATAGGAATTTTTATGCAGTGTACTAATCAATTCGATCCCATACTCATGTCTAACTTCATCTGCATTAGCCCAAGTATCATATATATCAATTTTCATGTTGAAGTCTTTTAACTCATCTACAATATCAATGATCTTTGTATTTCTAACATCGGGACAGTCACCTTTAAATGTAAAACCTAAAACTAATACCTTGGCTTCATCAACGTGAATTTTCTTACTCGATATCTTTTTAACTAACGTTGTTGCAACATAAGCTCCCATACCATCATTTATTCTTCGCCCAGCTAATATTACTTCAGGACTGTATCCTACTTCTAAGGCTTTATGAGTAAGATAATATGGATCAACACTAATACAGTGGCCTCCAACTAAACCTGGCTTAAATGGTAAGAAATTCCATTTAGTCCCTGCCGCTTTAAGTACTTCTTCAGTATCTATATTTAATTTGTTAAAAATTTTTGCAAACTCATTGACAATTGCGATATTCAAGTCACGTTGTGTATTTTCGATAACCTTTGCAGCTTCCGCAACTTTTATTGAACTCGCTTTATGAGTACCAACCTCAATAATAGAACTGTAAAGCTCATCAACAAAATCTGCTATTTCGAGCGTTGAACCTGATGTAATTTTAGTTATTTTGGTCAATGTATTTACTTTATCACCAGGATTAATTCGTTCTGGTGAATAGCCAGCGAAGAAATCTTCATTAAAAATCAGGCCAGATTTTTCTTCTATTATCGGTACACAAATTTCCTCTGTAGCCCCCGGATAAACCGTCGATTCGAATATTACAACATCATTCTTCTTTACGTACTGACCAAGTAATTCAGACGCCTTTTGCAATGGGGTTAGGTCCGGCGCATTATTATCATCGATTGGAGTAGGCACAGTAACAATAAATACATTACTATTTTTTAATGCTTCTTCATCGTTAGTAAACGAAAGGTTTCTTAATTTCGTAAGCTCTTCGTCAGAGACCTCCAAAGTAGAATCATGCCCTCCACTTAATTCTGCAATACGACTTGTATTTATATCAAATCCGATAGTTTGATATTTTTTACCGAATTCAACAGCTAAAGGTAAACCTACGTACCCTAGACCGATAATAGCAATTTTTGCTTTATTTATACTGTACACAAGAACCATCCAATAACATTTTTAACTAACATTTGCGAGCCTCAATTATAAGAGCCGCTACTAATTTACCTTTCAATCACGAAATATCTTAAACATCACTTCGTTTTAAACTTCTAACTTTAAAGTATTTGGCTAGATTAATTGAGGTCCCAATTGCCACCCCTAAGAACAAGCCTAATAAACAAATCATTCCTCTCTTAGGTTCCGCCTTTAATTCCGGAATTAATGCAGGGTCGATAGTTTTGAACACATATTCGTCACGAACATTTGCAAACATAATTGTCTTTGCTTGTTCTTCTATCAATTGATAAAGCACATTACGAACTTCGCTAACTTTCGTTAGAGCTAATTGCTTCTCAAGATATGCAACACTCCTTCTTGCTTCAATTAAGTCCCGCTCTTTCATCTCTGTATTAATTGCCTTAACAAGTAAATCGACCCATTCCTTAGCCACCAGAGGCGAGTATTGAGTTACAGAAACAGTAATCATTGTACTTGCTTTATCCTGTCTGACTTTCACAATCTTATTAAAATATTTATACGACTCTTGAGGCGATGGCTTTGATTTGAATGGTGCCTTAATTTTTCTCACCCATTTGTGGTTATCTATGTCATAAATTTCACTGTCATATATAAATTCGTTACTATCTCGATCCCAACCTTCAGTAGCCATCAATGGGATCAACAACTTATTTTGTTCGATAAATTTATTAATGAATACACGTGACTTCATTATTTGAAGCCCTAGAGCAGTATTATCTACGCTCCCACCACCTCCAAGGTTAACTCCAGCTAAACTAGCTAAACCACCCAGTTTAGAAGCTAGACCGTTCATTCCACCTTGCTCTTCAGTCGCAGGGGCTAATAAAGCTTCAGCTTTATACAAATTTGGTAAGGATATTGCGTACAATGTAGATAGCATAACAAATGCAGTTGTAATACCAATAATCAACCATTTCCCTTTCCATGTAGCATGGCACAATTCAAAAAAATCGATCTCTTCATATTTTTTAGATTGTTGTTCCGATACAAGCTCATGAAGCAATTCAGGAGTTATTTGATAGTTTTCAATTAGACTTTTATCTTTCATTACTACAACCCTTTTACAGCAGCAAGAGTAACAGCGACACCAGATACAATCTGCGTAACTTGCGACCATAATGTTAAATTGTCTTTATATTCCGTGTTTAAAGGTACAACTATCGTATCCCCAGATTCAACAGAGTTTTTAGCACTAAACCAAAGCTGTTGTTGTTCAGGAATGACAACAGCACCGTTGGCACGAATAATATAAATTCGATCAGCATCTGCACGGGACTTAATTCCACCCGCCATCGCAACATAATCATCAAATGAAGCATTGTCTCTAACAAAGTGAGTTGACGCATGCTGAACTTCTCCAACAACAGTTACCGTCTGTCTCTTCGAAGGAATAAGCAACATATCACCATCTTCAATCAATAAACCATTATGCTGACTACTTTCATCACGTGATAGTGAAATAACCATCCGGCCAACAGCTTGTAAATTTTCTAACTCTTTGAGCATTAACGATGCTTCTGAAAAAGCAACACCTCCGTTCTCGCTACTCAAGCCCTTAGTTGCAATATCTATACGAAGTTGGTCTGCGAATTTGACTATTTGTATCAATTCTTGTTCTTTTACTGATTCACGAGTAAATACAGCACCTTTTAAGAAAGCTTGTTTCGTGTAACCACCAGCTCTTTCAACAACGTTATTTAATGTCTCTCCTTCCCTAACAGAATAAACACCAGGAAAACGTACTTCACCTTTTAAGGTAATAGACATATTTTCTTGCCATGCAGGAATTTTAAGGATAGTTAACTGATCTTTACTACTAATTTTAACATTTTGCGTTTTATCATTTAAAAGGGCTAAATCAAGCTGTATCTTTTGATGCGATACACTAGCGCCTAATTCATCATCAACTACAAATTTTGATAGTTCAGCTTGTTTAACATAAGCACTTTCTTTAATGCCTCCAGCCGCTGTAACTAAATCACTCACATGAGCATCTTGACTTATTGGATATTCCCCAGGGAAACGAACTTCCCCTGAAATAGAGGCGACATTAGAACCACCGTTCACAAGATCTTGTGTTTTTAGTTTGTTAACGATTGGGGCTAGTAATTCCCTCCGGGTAAACTCACTACTGCGCGCAATCAATTCTTTATTTGTATAAATTTGAGTAAGGTCCTCTTCCTCTTCATTTTTTTCAGCAGCGCTATCAAAAGACTCTTTACCATCAAATTGCTCTGAATTTAATGCATTGAAGGTATCTCGATTACTGTTTTCTAGCTTTCCCTTCGTTTTTTTATATTTTCCAGGAATTTTATCTTCTAACACTACATTTGAATCTATTTGACTAAAAACGACTAATGTATCACGCGGTCTTAAATACAGGTTATCAGTACTATTTTGATCTTTAAAAATACTTGCTAGACTAAATTGTTTTGTTTCTATATCACCTTGCAAATTAACCTCTCGGGTTAAAAGTGCATATTTTAGGTCAACAACCCCCTTAAGGTCACTCCACTGCGATGTAATTAAATCGCTAATTCTCATCCCATGTTGCCATTGGTAGAAACCAGGACGATTAACGGATCCTGCGATTAAAACCTGATTTTTAATCTTATCAGTAGTTGTCTGAACAGTTAGTACATCACCGTCACTAATTTGGGCTTGCTTACCATTACTCGTTGTAAGATCAACATTTAACAGTGTTGGTAAAAAATCTGATGAGAAGCGCATTATTACACTTGCTTTAGGGAATGAATTTGCTTTTAGCCCTGCAGCTAAGCGAACTAAATCATGAGCTGTTTCATCACCTTTTAACTCGTAGATAGCAGGACGTCTAACTTCTCCCTTAACTGTAACAGTTTTAGCAACAGGTGGAATAAAGACTACGTCACCGGATTGTAGACGCGCATCTTTACTCGCATCACCATTCATTAAAAGGTCATATAAATCAAATGTAATCACTGTTTTACCAGCGCGTTTTAGTTGAATATTTCTTAAAGATGCGATGTCAGTAATGCCACCAGAAACAAACAATGCTTGTGTAATTGTAGAAAGTGAACTGACAGTATATGAACCTGGTTTATAAGCTTCACCAGCAATTATAATACGAATCGAACGTAACTCACCCAAACTAACGTTACTGTTTACGCCGGTATATTGCTCATTAATTCTAACAGACAATTGTTTTTGCAATGCCTCAAATGTTAAACCGTTAACACTCATCGGCCCGCTGTTTGGTAAATCGATATTGCCGACTCGCGAAACGGCTAACGATAAACTTTGATTCTCTTTACCGTAAATTTGCACGTTTACAACATCACCAGGTCCCATTAGATACTCACTAGGCACTGGGATATCATTCACTGGGGCGAAGGTGGTTGGCTCACCTTCGAACATGTCATAACCGTAACGCTTTAGCTCTTCTGTTTTAGGTTCTATTAATCCAACATTAAAAACCGATTCAAAATCATGTTCTACAGATTTATTGTTCCTTTGATTCATAATTTTTGGATTTTCAAGAGGCTGCGCCTTTGACTGACGATTTAGACCCCCCATCATTGCAGGTGAAATACCATATTGTTTCATTAGGCGCTGTTGTTCGGCCTTTGGCATTTTTTTAAACTGTTCGATCATTGCAGGAGATGGCATTATAGCATAGGCGTTATTGACAATGCTTAAGGAAAAAATAGCTATGGTTGTAGCAAGAATAAAGCTTTTAAAATGAGTTAAACAATTTTGCAAAACAAGGTGTCTCCGCGAACAGAAAGTTAAGGTGAATGAGAGTAGCAGAATTCACATTAGTTGTTGAGTAATATTTAGCGTATGAAAGGCGCAATGTACGAGTATTATTGAATTTTTGAATACGCTACCGCCCTAAGGTAGTAGCTCCTCATTCGCCAATTTCATTTTGTAATTTAGTTTTTTACTCCCAATAGCTCACTATGTTTGCCATTAGTGTAATTACTTTAGAGTGAAAATTTTGTTATCAATTGTTAATTCAGCTTGTTGCTCTAACAGTTTTATCAACAATACAGACCGCTCTAGCCCATCGCTTGCTTTAAAGATAGCTTCCAGACCTTGATAAACACCGTCATTAATAATGACTAAATCACCATTTCTTGGTGTTAAGTCATCACTAACATCAATATCAGTATTTGTTTTAGCAAGTTCAACCTGCAGCATTTCAACGATGTTTTCCGTTATGACGGCATAAGCATTGCCAAAGCGAATAAACGACGCTACGCCTCGCGTTGACCGAATAGCGTTAAAATTAGCCGTTTCAGGATTTAAACTTACAAAAAGGTAATTTGGAAAGAGAGGTTCGAGCTTAACGCTATTGACACCTTTTCTAATTTTTTTAACCGCTTTTGTCGGGTAAAAAGATTCAATTCCTTGGTTTTGTAAATGCTGGATAGCCCGCTCTTCTTCGCGAGATTTACAATAAAGTAAATACCAACTGTTATTCCCTTGAATATTGTCACTTTGCAACATTGAATAATTGCCCATACTAAATTCGGCGGCAATTCTATCACCTAAAAAGCGATAACTACAATTGATTAGTGCTATTTATCCATTAATTGATTAGGAATGATACACAAATCAAATTAAACCCTCGATAGAGTTCGTTTTTACATCACTTCAAAACATTTTGTATACAACCGATGGTCTGATTACACGCGAAATAATTTATATTATGCAAAAGTTTGTTATAGTGTCGCCGAGCTGCGCCGAAAATAGCGCTATCTACATTGCAAATTACAAAAAAAGTGCGAACTATTTTAAGTGATTAATCACCACAGCATTTGCTGTTTTGCCACTACATAAGTGACTAATTAATGACTTACTTAACCTTATTAAAGGAAAACATATGAACGATGTAACAACTAAAGCCATGGATACGGGCTTCTTTGGTCACCCTAAGGGCTTAGGTACCTTATTTGTCACAGAAATGTGGGAACGTATGAGTTATTACGGCATGCGTGCATTGCTTGTTTTATTCATGACAGCGAGCATGCAAGATGGCGGCCTCGCTTTTGCTGGAGCTTCAGCCACGGCCATTTATGGCCTATACACTGGTATGGTCTATTTTATGGGACTGCCGGGTGGCTGGATCTCTGACCGCTTAATCGGTGGGCAACAAGCGGTTTGGTACGGCGGCATCATTATTATGCTTGGCCATATCATCTTAGCAATTCCTGTTGATGGTTTATTTTTCGTTGGTCTTATCGTTGTTGTTTTAGGGACAGGTCTATTAAAGCCAAATATTGCAGCTATCGTTGGTCAGCTATATAAGCGTGGTGATGAACGTCGTGATGCTGGTTTTGCCATCTATTACATGGGCATCAACATGGGCTCAATTATTGGTTACTTTATTTGTGGTTACTTTCAAGCCGATAAAGACTTCGGATGGCATTGGGCATTTGGCGCCGCAGCAGTAGGCATGGCCATTGGTTTAGTACTTTACAAACTAACAAGAAAGAACCTTAACGGTAAAGGCTTAGAGCCAACAGATCCATTACCACCTGCGGCTCAGAAAAAGAGTTGGATGGTTATTGGTGCATTTTTAGTAGGCTTGGCTACGGTTACTGCACTTGCTTTGGCTGGAACAATTGTCATTGAGCCAATTACTGTCGCTTATTATGCTACTTTCGTGTTTTCTTTAATTTTTGTCGTTTATTACACAATTATTTACAGAAGCAAGGGTGTTACTGCAGTAGAGAAAAAAGGATTAATTGCATTACTTCTAATCTGTATTGCTTCTACATTCTTCTGGGCTGGTTTTGAACAAGCAGGGTCAACCTTAAACTTATTTGCACAAGATTATACTAACCGTATGGTTGGTTCTTTTGAAATTCCAACAGCTTGGTTCCAGTCTGCAAACTCTTGGTTTATCGTTATTTTGTCTCCATTTTTCGCTGCGCTTTGGATTAAATTAGGCCAAAGCATCATGAACCCTTCATCAGGTCTTAAATGTGCTGTTGGTGTAATGGTTATGGCAAGTGGTTTCTTGGTTATGTTCTTTGCATCTCAATATGCAGCGAGCGGACTTAAAGTGGCGCCTTATTGGTTAGTTGCAACTTACTTCCTACATACTGTTGGTGAGCTTTGTTTAAGCCCTATCGCATTAAGTGCTGTTAGTAAGTTATCTCCTCGTAAATTTGCTGGTCAAATGATGGGTGTATTCGTATTAACTTATTCAATTGGTAATATCGTTTCAGGCCTAATTGCTGGTTTATTCTTCGGTGGTGAAGATGGGACTATGACTGACATGCCAACACTTTACCTTAAAACAGCAATGATCTGTTTTGGTATCGGTGCATTTGTTTTAATCTTTGCATTTAAGACAAAAGCATGGGAAGAGGCGTCTGAAGCAGCTTCTATGGAAACGGCTAATATAGACTCCGCTAAAACAGCTAGTTAACA
>Ga0105356_10000598_pt1 | contig 34343 bp, 30 predicted proteins | sample GOMGulsemesocosm_3_FD_83502 | JGI IMG/M metagenome (GOLD analysis project Ga0105356, IMG submission 83502) | Methane-oxidizing microbial communities from mesocosms in the Gulf of Mexico - GOM9D Gulf of Mexico | ecosystem: Environmental > Aquatic > Marine > Cold seeps | place: Gulf of Mexico...
ACAAATTAATGTATTCGGGCTTTTCTATGTAGGTGGCGGAGAGATAGGGATTTGAACCCTAGAACGGGATAAACCGTTGCTGGTTTTCAAGACCAGTGCATTCGACCACTCTGCCATCTCTCCAGCGCGGTGTATAATATAGTAACCAGATGTTATTGCAAGCCTAAATACCGATATTATTAAAAATAGTTTACAGTTTCGAATTTCAAATTAAAAGTGTTCGTAAATCAAACGATAACGGCTAGAAATTGTAAGAAAAAAATTATTAACCAACATTTCATACTCAAATGCCATCGACGTACTAAAACTCGGTTAGGTACACGCTGTGGCGAGTCCACCCACAATGCACTGTGTTCCTACATCAATGATCATTCGTCCAGCCATACTTTCATTAGACTCAAGTTTTGTTGGTGTTTATTTGAAATTTTTTCATAAAATAACGGTTCACATGTCGCTGAGTCGTTACCGTCGCAACTCCATGCTGCTACAAATATAGCGCCACTCAACGCTATCTTCATGCTTTTGAGTATTGGTTAAGTGGCGTAGAAATAGCGATTTAAACCCTATGCGCAGGCAATAAAACAAACCTTGCCAATTTTAAAATGGGATAAATTTACCAGTGTCATATTATGACATTGGCAAAAACGAGCTATGTGTTATAGTTAGGTAAGTATTTTATTTTTGTCTCAACGGAGTTTTTATGGAAGATCGCACGACCTATAGCGCTAGCGCAGAATCTGCATTAGCGACCAACAAAGTTCTTCGCAACACCTATACACTTTTGGCGATGACATTTGCCTTTAGTGCTGTTGCCGCTTTTATCTCAATGCAAATGAACTTCGGTCTGTTTGGCCGCATCGGTTTTTTGGTGGCCGCCTTAGTCAGTTTGTTTATCGTGCATAAGAAAGCTGATACCGCACAAGGTTTATTTTGGACCTTTGTATTTACCGGCTGTATGGGCATGGGACTAGGTCCTGTACTTAATCACTACCTTGCGCTATCTAACGGTGCCGATATTGTGATGCAAGCTTTAGGTGGCACTGCTATCGTGTTCTTTGGTCTATCAGCTTATGCCGTAACGACTAAGAAAGACTTTTCATTCATGGGCGGTTTCCTGTCTATCGGTATGATTGTAGTTGTTATTGCGATGCTAGCGAACTTATTTTTCGCCGTGCCGGCAGTCAGCCTAGCAATTAGTGCCGCGGTTGTGATGCTAATGTCAGGTTTCATCTTGTTTGACACTAGCCGTATCGTTAATGGTGGCGAAACCAACTACATTCGCGCTACCGTATCGCTTTACTTGAATATCTATAACTTATTTATTCACCTGCTAGCACTTATCGGCATGGGCGAAGACTAATCCTTTAGCTTAGATACGTTTTACAGTATGATCAGCCTCGCTTAAGCGGGGCTTTTTTTGCTCTGATTTTAATTACTCTGTGGGGCCTAAAATGACAACAAGCTTTGTTTTATTGATTAATAGCGACGTAAATTCGCAAGGCTCGCATAGCGCCTATCAGTTTGCCAACGAGTTAATCACCCAAGGTCATCACATTAAACAAGTCTTTTTCTATCAGGCAGGCGTTACCAACACCAATGTATTGTGTAGCCCAGCCAGCGATGAAGTGAATCTAGTGCAACAATGGCAGGGATTTCACCAAGCGCATAAGGTAGAATTGGTGAGTTGTGTGGCTGCTTCCCTGCGCCGAGGCATCGTCGATAGTCAGTTGGCCGTTGAGCAAAAGCTTGATAACCACAACCTCGCGCCAGGATTTCGTTTAGGCGGACTCGGTGAATTCGTCGATGCGTCTAGCAGCAGCGATAAGCTTATTCAGTTTTAAGAGAGTCAGTATTATGACGTCATTAGCCATCATCAATAAGAGCGCGCCTTTTGGCAACATTAACTACCGTGAATCGTTAGATATTGCGCTAGCCAATGCGAGCTACGACCGCCCTCTCGCGCTATTTTTTAGTGATGATGGCTTATTTCAAATAGCCCGCGGTACCGATGCGACCTTAACGGGTAATAAAGAACTCAGTAAGACCTTTGGCCTGCTAGAGATGTATGATGTTGACGAGATCTACTTTTGCCAACAATCGATGACCGCGCGTGGTTTAAGTGACGGCGACTTGATTATCACAGGTCAGTACTTATCAGCAGGCGATTGGTTTGCTAAACTGGCGCAATTCGAACAGATCATCACTTTTTAATTATGTTAATCATTGCGACTAAGAGCCCTTTTACCCATTCATTGCCACAAGCAGCTACTAACGCGAGCCTATTGCTAACACAAGACAGTGTGATTGCCGTAACCACAGCGCTAAAATCGAGTATTTTTTTTAAGATTTACGCGCTAGACAGCGATCTAATCGCCCGCGGCTTGCTCGATACAGCGCACAGTAATCCTGATGTTAATGTCATTAATCTTAAGCAGTTTGTTGAATTAACCATCACCACCCACCCAATAATGAACTGGTAACCCATGAGCACAGGCATAGAATATAACGGCGTTAGTTATGACGTTGACAAACACGATTATCTATTGAATTTGACCGATTGGAATGACGCCTTAGCGCTACACATCGCCAGTTTAGAAGAGATTGAAATGAGTGATGAGCATTGGCAAGTGGTGCGTTTCATTCGCCAATTTTACATCGAGTTTAATACCAGTCCGGCGATGCGGATGTTAGTTAAGGCGATGGCTAAAGAATATGGTCCTGAAAAAGGCAACAGCCGTTACCTTTACTCGCTATTCCCAAATGGCCCCGCCAAACAGGCGACACGCATCGCGGGTCTGCCAAAACCCGCTAAATGCCTGTAGTTTAAGTTGTTTCCCCCAAGCGCTGCCATAATGATTTAATGCAGCGATTGAGCCAAACAAAGAACCCTTTGATATCTTCCAGCACGACATAGAGACACGGGATCAATATTAAGGTGATCACCGTGGCAAAGCCAACACCAAAGGCTAAGGAAATAGCCATCGGTATTACAATTTTGGCCTGCATGCTCGATTCAAACATGATAGGTACCAGTCCAATAAAGGTGGTTAACGACGTTAGCGCAATTGCCCTAAAGCGACGACCTCCGGCTTCCACCACGGCCTCCCTTAGCGCCATGCCTTGCTCACGTTGTTTGTTAACAAAATCTACCATCACCAGCGAGTCATTAACCACCACTCCAGCGGCTGCAATAATGCCAAACAGCGACATAGTGCTCAAATCTAATCCAAAAATAAGATGGCCCAGCACCGAGCCAATCACCCCAAAGGGTATGACAGACATGATGATCAGCGGCTGAGAATAAGAATGTAGCGGCACGGCCAGCAAGGCAAAGATCACTAACATCGACAGCACAAAGTTACGCACTTGTGTCGCAACACCATCGATCTCTTCTTGCACTCGGCCCGCGACTTCACTCCTAACTTTCGGATATTTTTCCAATAAATTTGGCATGAAATCATCGCGGATCTCTTGTGCTAGTTTAATGGGCTCTACTTGCCCACTGTCAACCGTCGCCCACACATTAATGGTACGCTTACCATCTTCTCGGCGAATACGGTTAACGCCATCGGTTAGCCTAATATTGGCCAGTTCCGATAGAGGCACTTGTTGACCGGTGCTCGTGAAAATTAAGGTTTCGCCGATATGCCCAATAGAGCTTCGCTGCGACTGCGGGTAACGTAACATGACCTTGATCTCTTGTGCGTCACGCATAATGCGCTGCGCCTCTAGGCCATAAAAGCTGAAATTGACCTGTGAGGCAATATCCTTAAGACTCAGTCCCAAGCTTCGCGCCAAAGGTTTAAGTTCAAACTGTACCTCTTGCGTGGCGCTCTGGCGTGAATCATTGATGTCAGAAACACCTTCGATCTTAGCAAGTTTGAGTTTCAGTTCAGCCGTGGCAGCCATTAGCTGCGCGTCGTTAAGACCGATAAGCCTAAAGCTTACATCGCCATCATCACGGCCACTGCCGAATAAGTTATCGGAAATAGATAAAGATTTGAGTCCGGCAATATTAGGCATTGCTTCACGCCAACGCGCCGCGACTTCGAAGGTATTAAGTTCACGCAATTCAGGATCAGTCATTTTAACCATCACTTCTGCCCCATTACGCCCTTCTAATCTTGAAAACATCTGGTCGATCACGCCTGCGCCATATTCCTCCTCAAGCTCGCGGTCAATGGTCTTGAGCACCGCCTCCACTTCGTAGATAGCCTCAAGTGCGGCTCGCTCTGAGCTTTGCTGCGTCATCTCGATGGAAATACGAGGAAAATCGTGAGGAATTTGCGGCATCCCGATAAAGCGTACCATACCACTGCTAAACAGGCCGATACCCAACACTAATATACCAATAAACGTCACTAACACCGTGACCCGGTAATGTATCGCGCGTCTTAAAAATGGCTGATAGAGGCCACTAACAAAACGTTGTAAATTACCGTCGATAGCGCGTCGCAGTCGATACATCATCGATTTTTTATTCGGCTCGCTATAATTCATCTTTGCCAGATGCGCTGGCAAGATAAGCTTGGATTCCACCAGCGAAAACAGTAAGCACAGCACCACCACATAGCCCACTGAATGTGACATTGCAGACTCGGGACCCGAGCTTAATAACATTGGCACGAACGCCGCGATGGTGGTTAGCACGCCAAAGGTGGCTGGTGTGGCTACGCGCTTAACGCCGCGCACTACGTTATCTAAACTATGGCCGTATTTTTCGATTTCTTCACTGGCACTTTCGCCCACGACAATGGCGTCATCCACCACCACCCCAAGCACCAAAATAAACGCAAATAAGCTGGTGACATTGATGGTGACATTAATAAATTCCATCGGCATAAATAACAATGCGCCAAGAAAACTCACCGGCAGCCCCATCATCACCCAAAAGGCGAGTCTAATCCGTAAAAACAGCGCCAAAATAATAAAGACCAACACACCACCGGAGATCATGTTGTCCATCATCATATCAAGGCGGCCTTGGAGGTAAAAGGTCATATCAACCCACGGCTCAAGTCGAATTTGCGGTGGTAGTTCAAGGTTTTTGTTAGCGATATACTCTTTAACCCGCTCAGAGATAGCTGGCATGCTTTGGTCGCTTGAAGCGCCGACAAAAATAGTGACCGAGTTAAGGCCATTAAATTTTGAATACTGCAATCCTTCAACGAAGCCATCTTTGATGGTCGCGACATCACCGAGTAGTACTAAAGTTCCGTCGCTACGTTGCACCACCGGGATTTTTTCGAACGCGAGTTGATCATAGGCTTGGTTTTCGACCCGCATCGAGATCATGCCGTTTTGCGCACGGATCTGCCCCGCAGAAAGATTAGCCGCGTTACCACGTATTGCATTGGCCAAATCGCTGAACGTTAGCTGATATTCACGTAACTTGTGCTGATCAACTTCGATGCTAATCTCATAGCCCAAACCGCCCATAAATTTGGTCACGTTGACGATACCAAGATCGCGAATTTCATCGTGGATTTCTTTGCCCAAATCTTTGATATATTGACGCGGCATATCGCCGTAGAGACTTATGTACATAACTTCTTGGCGGAATTTGTCTCGTTTGACTACTGGTCGCTCCATTCCCTCAGGGAAACTTGAGATTGCGTCAACCTGTAGCTTAACTTCATCGAGTACTTCTTGGGTCATGTAGTCCGTATCAACTTCGATCCACGCCTCTGAATAGCTGCGGTTCGAATAGCTAATCACCCGTTTTAATCCTTCAACACTATTAAGTGCTTCTTCGATTTTAATGGTGATACCTTCTTCGACTTCCTGCGGCGCTGCCCCAGGATAAGACACACTAATGTTGATCCAATTGGTTTCCACCAAAGGAAACATTTGCTTGCGGATAGATAGCGCCATTAACAGCCCGCCAATAATGATAAATAGCATCATTAAATTGGCGGCAACACTGTTACGTGCAAACCACGCAATTATTCCCGTTTCACGTTGGCTCACAATACATCCTTAGTGCTTTTTACACTCACGGACATTCCTTCGATAGGGTAAGATAGCGCGCTAGTGATATATTGGCTATCGGTGTCAAAGTCACCAGAGATAACCACGGTCTCGCCCTGTTCTCGCACGGTGACCACGTCCTTAAAGTGTAACGTCGAGTCATTAGCCAGGATAGCAAGTTTATTCTCAATCACCAGATGACGCGGCACGATCGCCACATTATCCAAGGTTTGTCCCTTGATGTTAGCGGTCACATAACTGCCAAAGCGTAGCGGTTTTTCGAGCGCATACGGTGTCGCGACCTCAACGACTAAGTAATGCATACGTGACGCTTTGTCTATCACCCCTTCGTTACGTACAACGTGTCCCTGCCATGCGGTGCGCTTACCATTAAAATTGCTATATAAATCGACACCAGCGCCAATGGCGTTGTTATTCAAAAAGGCTAAGTCTTTATCCGCGATGGGTAATCGTACGGTGCCAACGCTAGTCGCTGATAATAGCCCGATGGTCGAACCATAATTGACCACGCTACCTAAGCTTACACTTCGCGTGTTAATAATCGCGTCATATGGCGCAACAATAGCGGTTCTGTCAAGATTACGCTGCGCTTTTTGCACGATGGCTTGCGCCGCTCGTACTTTAGCCACTTCTTGCGCTAACTGCGGTTTTCTCAGGCCAAGCTCTGACGGTTTAGCATTATTGATTTTTTCCCATTCGCTTTGTGCAACATGGCCACGGGCTTTCTCTAGCTGTAGTGCTGCCCGCGCAGCGGCTAGGTTTGCCTGTGCTTCGACGAGTGAAGAAATATAATCACTCGAATCAATATTAAGGAGTACTGTTCCCTTAGCTACAAATTCACCCTTGATGAATTTATTGGAAATCGAGGACACTTGTCCGCCAACTTGAGCGATCAATTGAGTTTGTTCTTTCGGCTCGACCATGCCCTGAGAATAGACGGTCAATGGATAAGATAATATCGCTAACGGTGCCGTTTTAACGAGTGGCGTAAAGTCTACCACTTCTTTTTCTTCAACCGGTTGCTTAAAGTAATTAAGTCCGAAGAAACCTGCTGCTGCGATGATTACAACGACAATTGGAAATGCGATTTGTTTGGCGCTGGCCATGCCTACTCCCTGATTGGAAAATATTTTCCAATACTATACGCTTTTCTCTCTGTTTTGCGTACAAAAAAAAGCCATTACTAAATGGCTTTTCTTCATCTTAATGATTCAGTTAAGAAGCTCGCGCTATCCTAAAGAACATCGCATAAAACAGTGGCACAAAGACCAGTGTCAGGATGGTGGCAAAGCCTAGTCCAAACATGATGGTAACCGCCATCGATTGGAAGAATGGGTCGAATAACAACGGGATCATGCCTAATATGGTCGTGATCGCTGCCATGGCGACTGGCCGTACACGGCTCACTCCCGCATCCATAATAGCTTTAAGTGGTTCGGACCCCGATTCCAATTCAATATTGATCTGATCGACCAATACAATACCGTTCTTAATCAGCATTCCGGTGAGACTTAACATCCCAAGTAGCGCCATAAAGCTAAACGGCGCATTCATCACCAACAGCCCGCCGGAAACACCGATCACCGCCATAGGGACAGTTGCCCATATAACCAGCGGTGCCCGCACTGAGTTAAACAAGAGTACAGTGATCATAAACATCACTAAGTAGCCCAGTGGTAAACCGTCAGCCAACGCTTTTTTAGCATTGCTAGAGCTTTCATATAACCCGCCCCACACTAGGCTATAGCCACGAGGTAGTTCTATCGCTTCGATTTTAGGGCGGATCTGCTTAAATAATGCATCGGCGGTGCCATCACCCAGCAGATCATGATCCGCTTTAACCGTGATAGTACGTTTACGATCACGACGATGGATCACCGAGTCTTCCCAATGCGTTTCAAAACCGTCCACTACTTGCGAGACAGGAATGTAACGGCTTAAGGTACGACTATAAATTTGTAGCGCATTAAGACTATCAACCGACAAGCGTTCATTAGCAGGCGCACGGGCGACAATGGGTAACATTTGGGTGCCATCACGATAGAGCCCCACTGATTTACCACTAAAACTAACCAACAGCAGTTCATCAAGATCAGCTTTAGTAATGCCAACACGGCGTCCCATGGCTTCATTAAAAATAGGACGGATCACTTTGCTGCGCTGGCGCCAGTTATGACGGACGTTAGTCGATAGTTCGTTGTCCGCAATGATCTGCTCAGCTTCATTGGCGAGGCGGCGCAGCACATCTGGATCGGGACCAGAGATTCTTGCTTCAATCTTCGAATCAACCGCAGGTCCTAGCCCTAATGGTCTGATCTTCGCTAGAGCATTGGGAAAGTTATCACGCAGATACTGACGTAAATCGAGCATAATTTGTTTCTGAGCGGCGAGATCATCGGCCCGTACGATTAACTGGCCATAAGCTTTAAAGGTTTTCTCAGGCGCATAGGTCAACATATAACGAATGGTGCCCTTGCCAACTGTCGAAGTAACTTGTTTAACCCCAGATTGCTTAAGTAGATGCTGGGTGATGGTCTTAATATCTTTTTGTGTGGCACGAATATCAGAGCCTTGATAACGCCATACATCGACATAGAACATTGGCGTGCTCGACGATGGAAAAAATGATTGTTTAACCTGACCAAAACCAACGAGAGCTACAACCAGCAACATCAATAAGCTTATAACCGATGTCCAACGAAAGCGTAGACAAAAACCAAGGATCGCTTTATACGCCGTAAAGGCTACGCCGCGATACGGATCGCTTTCACTGTCGCTCACCACAGCTTTATCGGAAAAGACTAAGCTCGCGATAAATGGCGTTAACGTAATGGCAGTGACCCAGCTCAGAAGCAAGGATATCAATAGCACCCAATACAAACTGCCGGCGAATTCTCCTGTAGAATCGGCGGATAAACCAATCGGCGCGAACGCGGTGATCGCAATGATGGTCGCGCCAAGTAACGGCCAAATCGTCTGTTTAACGATATCACTGGCCGCTTCGACTTTACTACGGCCTTTTTTCATGCCGATAAGAATGCCTTCGGTGACAACAATTGCGTTGTCCACCAGCATGCCAAGCGCAATAATCAGCGCGCCTAACGAGATACGCTGCAGATCAATCGCCATAAATTTCATGAAGATAAATGTGCCGAATACCGTGATAAGTAGAATAAAACCGATTAACAAGCCACTTCTTACCCCCATAAACACCAGCAATACCACAATAACAATGGCGACGGCTTGCGCCAAGCTAACAATAAAGCTATTGACAGAGCTATCAACTTCGGCGGGTTGGTCATAGACAGTATTTACTTCAAGACCGAGCGGCTTAAAGTATTCTAATTCTTGCAATCGCTTAGTGACCAGCTTGCCAACTTCGATAACATTTACACCGCTGGAAAACGACACACCGACCAACAGAGCCTGTTGGTCGTTATAGTTAATAATATTACTTGGCACTTCAGCATATTCACGGCGCACGCTGGCGACATCGCCTAGATAGATCAACTGACTGCTGCCTGGGGCAGATATAATTAACGACTCTAATTCCTTAACATCTTGGAATTCCCCGGTGGAATGAAAACGGATCGACTCATCGCCAACTTTAATTTTCCCCGCATTAGACACGGTATTTTGGCTACGCAACTGCTCAAATATGCTCGCCTGAGGGATGCCGAGCGCGACTAAGCGACTACGTGAAATCTCAACCACGACCTGCTCTTTTTGCTGACCGGCCATCGTGACTTTACCAACGCCATCGATTAACACTAATTCGCGACGTAGGTAATTGGAATATTCTTTTAGCTCTTCATACGAATAGCCATCACCGGTGATCGAAAGCAAGACGCCATAAACATCGGCAAAATCATCGATAACGCGAGGTGGGTACACACCAGCAGGAAAACTGCCAGCTAGATCATTAATCTTTCGCCTAACCTCATCCCATATTTGACGCAGTTCCTGTTTGCGATAAGTGCCTTTCATTTCAACCTTGATCTGTGACAGACCGGGGGTAGAAATCGATTCGACCTTCTTCACATAAGGCAGTTGTTGCAACGCATTTTCAATCGGGTAACTAACTTCTTCTTCCACTTGCAAGGGACTAGCGCCCGGATAGCTGGTGATGATCATTGCTTCTTTAATGGTAAATTCGGGATCTTCTAGCCGCCCGAGACCGTTATAAGAAATAATGCCGCCGATGAGTAACAGCAAGGTGAACATGGCGCTGATCACTCTACGGTTGATGGCAATTTTTGCGATATCCATTATAGGCCCCGCTCATGTTGCCATGCACGAACGACCATACCTTCACTGAGATAATGAACGCCTGCGGCAACAATTATCTCATCACCATTTAAACCATTCTTAATCACGATGCCTTGCTCGGTTAATTGACCAACCGTGACTTCCTTACGATTGACCTCACGATTTTCATTAACCACCCAAACATACTGCTGTGGATGATCGCTTGGCTTGTCTTCCGCTGAGAACACGGCTGCGACAGGTAACACAATATGTGAAAAATCTTCACTGGTGACCTTCGCTAAATCGGCGTAAACCGTACCCGACATGCCCGGTAATATATTGATTCCCGGCGTCAATGGCATCGTAAACACTATCTTGAAGGTACGAGTGATTGGATCCGCTTGCGTATCCCACTCTTTAACCGTTAGCAGGAAACGTTTATCGGGGATAGAGTCGAAACTAACTTGCGGTTGGTAAGTCGTTTTCTTGTCGATGGTGGCGACAAGACGTTCGGGCATTTGAATGGAAACATCAATGCTATCGACATTCTGCATATCCAAAATAAGTTGCTGCCTTTGAATGTTTTGATGCTTCTCGACATAGACGCGCGCGATAATGCCATCATAAGGCGCTTTTAAGGTTGTATACTCGAGCGCCGTTTTTGCGCTTTTCAAATTAGACTGTGCCACTAACAGATTAGCTTTTGCCTCATCAAATGCAGATTGAGAAACCAGCTTGCGCTTTAATAATTCTTGGGTACGCTTAAACTGCGATAACGCTAGACCATAGCGCGCTTGGCGATCACTGACACTAATTTCAAAATCTCGCGGATCTAGCTGGGCTAACAATTGTCCCTTACTTACTCGATGGCCAGACTTCACCGAAAATGACTTTATTTCACCACTGACTCGAAAGGCTAAATGACTATCGGTATTGGCTTCGACGACCGCGGGAAATTGACGCATCGATTGTTGTAATACATCGCCAACATCGACCAGTTTGACCATAGGTGCAACAGGTTGTGCCTCACGTTGTACAGGCTCTTGGCACGCCATTAAACCAATACTCGAAACCAGTATTAGCGATAATTTTATCGAAAACTTGCGAAAGTTCATGTGATACCTCAAATAAGAAGAAAGCAGTAACGTTATACTTTTAATAATAAAACAATATCAATAGAAATAAAATTTATATAAAATTAAAATCACTATAAATATTATTTATCAACATGTGAGTCAACGTCATGACATTAGAGCAGTTAAAGGTATTACACAAGATCGTCGAGTTGGGCAGCCTAAAAGCGGCCGCCGATGCGTTGTTTAAGACACAACCGGCACTCTCTATGGCGATTAAAAAACTCGAACAGCAATATAATATTGAGCTGCTTGACCGCTCGAATTATCGATTAACGCTCACGCCACAGGGTAAGATTTTCTATCGCCAAGCGCAGGTTATCTTACTTAACGCGACGCAACTTGACTCAATTGGTCATCAACTCGCTAAAGGTGACGAGTCATTATTCAAGATTGGCTTCGATCCAGTGTGTCATCCCGACGATATAGTCGCCGGCGTCAAGGCCGCAAAAGACAAATTCCCGATCACCGAATTTCAGCTCATCGCAGGCTCCAGGCTTTCGGCATTGGAGCAAATTGATAGTGGTAAGGTCGATGTAGCCATCGGCACCTGGTTTCATTTGTTTCATGGTTTAGGTGATTATTACACCACACCAATCGCCGAATTTGAACTGGTGATGGCAGCAGCGCCCGCATTATTACCCGACAAGGTCCCCACTTCGCTGCGAGAACTCAATCAACTGCCCAGCGTCACGTTAATCGAGAGTAATCTCGCTTTTGATACCGAGCGACTTGGTATTCACAATGCGAGTCAACAATTTAAAACCAACGATATGGCGACCATAAAATCCATGATGTGCAGCGGCCTAGGTGTCGCTATCGTGCCGAAAGCACAAATCATGGACGAGCTAGCCAGCGGGACACTGGTGGCGCTTACCCTAAATGATTTTGAAGCGAGCCTCATTGGCGAAGTGCGATTGATCAGGCGTACCGATAAAGTACTAGGGCCTGTAGGCCAGTATTTTTGGGATACCATGGCAAATGGGGGTTAAGCGGTTATTCATTTACCAAGGACTAATCTAGTGAAATACTCTGATTTATTGATTTGGAGTCACCGAATAGTTTTGGGAGAAGCACCATGAATATAAAGCCAATCAAACTCACCGTTATTGCCGTAACTATTTCTGCACTTACGTTTGCGCCCGTTGCCTTAGCTGGGCACAATCATCATCAACACGGTGGTTACAATAATCATTCGTACAAAAAAAATCATCACCAGAAAAAACACTACAACCATCATGCGCGTAAAAGTCATCACAAAACACGCCATATTATCGGCGGTATTATTGGCGGTGTCGTGTTGGGAAGCATCATCCATAACAGCAGGAATCATAGCGGTAGGGATCATAGTAATAGGCATGTTAGCTACAATCCTCCACGCTATCGTCACACCTATACCAACCAATACAACGGCTACCATCAGCCAGTGGTGGTCAATAAAACGATTGTGGTTAATAACACGCCCACTCAAACCTATCGTGTGCTCAACGGCAGCGACTGCTATCTGGTCAACACCAACAACAATGGCAGCGAAATTTTAACCCAAGTTCCTAATGTCAATTGTGGTTTTTAAATAATTGACGCTAGCTATTTTCTTTAAACAAACAACGAGCGCCAAATTGCACTAACGGTTTGGCGCTCTTGTTCAAACATACCTATATCAACTAGATTGTTATGGTTTTGCAGCGCCAAACGGTGTCCAGTATTGCGATATTGACAATAGATGAGCTCTAGAGCGTTGCAATCATCTTCTGTCAATAACTGATGTTGGGCTAAGGCTTTAAAGATCCTGATATTGTCACTGTGGTCGGTTAATTGTGGATATTGCTCACTATGCGCGAGCACCAGATATTGTGCCATAAATTCAATGTCTGCAACGCCGCCGTCATCTTGCTTAATATCAAAGATTCCAGCGCTACCCTTAGACAGGTTGTCGCGCATCTTCATCCGCATCTTCGCCACTTCCTGTCGTAACTCCGATGACTGGCGCTTGGCTCGCAGTATTGCATCGCGCGCGCTGATAAAGTTTTGTTTGAGATACTCTTCGCCATAGACAATACGCGTGCGCACCAACGCTTGGTGTTCCCATACCCACGCTTCTTTTTGCTGGTACTCAACGAAGGTATCAAAGTGAGACACCATAAGACCCGAATTACCCGACGGTCGCAGGCGCATATCCACTTCATATAAAATGCCAGAATTGGTTCTAGTATTAAACAGATGGATTATCCGCTGTGCCAATTTCAGATAAAAGTGATGACTGTCGACACTTTTACTGCCGTTGGTCATGGTGTCTAGCGTGGCGCAATGGACAAAGACCAAATCGAGATCTGAACCATAGCCCAGTTCAATGCCACCAAGCTTTCCATACCCGATAACCGCAAAGCCCTTTTCTTGACCATGATGTAATGGCTCACCAAAACGTTGGATCACTTGCTGCCACGCCAATTCAACCACATGCTCAATGATTGCCTGCGCAAGTGCGGTGAGATGATCGCTCACTTTCGTCACTGACATCACACCTGTCACGTCAGCTGCCGCAATATGCAGTTGTTGCACCTGCTTGAATTGGCGCAGTCCCTCCATCATTTGCTCCATGTCATCATCGGGGATCCGCAACAGATACCGACGAAGTTCGCTCGGGTAGTCTTCAAGCGGGGTCACCTGATAGAGGAGTTTAGGATCGAGTAGTTCATCGAGCAACATCGGGAAATTAGTTAATTGCTCTGCGATCCAGCAACTGGCTTGACAGAGTCGTACCAACTGCCCCAATGCACCAGGGTTTTCGAGTAGCAGTTCAATATAGGTGGTACGAGTGGCGATCTTGGCAAGGATTTTACCGATGCGCTCAAGCACCACGGCACAGTCATCAAGCTCTTTTACCTGTATAAGTAACAAGGGCATTAACTTACTCATCGCCTCTATGCCGCGCGGCCCCATCGGTCGCTTATCTATATCTTCTTTGATAACATGAATTTGAGCAAACAGGGCTTGTGGTGAACGACATCCGAGCTCAAAAAGTAATGACTCGCCATCGAAGTCGCTGCTCGCCTCAAACAATAACTTGAGTAGATTAATATCTTTATCGCTGGCAGATTCCTGCCCATCTTCCTCTCCCACCACCATTGAGAATTGTTGGCTAACGGTATCAAGATGCTGTTGAAGTTGCGCTCGGTACTGTTGCTCATTTTCATTGCCAGTTAAATAACACAGTCGTGCCCAGTCCACCTCATTATCGGGCAGCGTCTGAGTTTGTTGATCCGCAAACTGTTGAAGGTATTGTTCACACGCGCGTAAAAAGAGATAGCTGCTGCGCAAGGCGCTGAACTCATCGCTGGTAAAGATGCCCAATATTTGGAGCTGGCATAAGGTGTTAAGCAGTGACTGATTTTGTAACTCGGGTTGACGACCACCGCGGATCATCTGAAACACCTGAACGATAAATTCCACTTCTCGGATGCCGCCACTGCCCAGCTTAATATTATCGGTTAGTCCTCGACGCCTTACTTCATGGCTTATCATCTGTTTCATTTGGCGCAGTGATTCGATGGCGCTAAAGTCAATATAGCGCCTAAACATAAACGGACGTAGTAACTTACTTAGCTGTTTACTATAATCGCTGTCCGGCCCTAAAACCCGCCCTTTAACCATCGCGTAGCGTTCCCAATCACGCCCTTGTAATTGATAATAATCCTCCAGCGCCGCAAAGCTAGCGACTAAGGGACCAGAATTACCAAAGGGGCGAAGGCGCATATCCACCCGATAAACAAAACCGTCGAATGTGCGCTTGTCTAAGGCGTTAATCAGTTTCTGTGCGAGTTTAACAAAATATTGCTGGTTATCTGTACTTCTGCGACCCCCCTCGGTTTCACCATGCTCAGGATAGGTAAATATTAAATCAATATCGGAAGAGAAGTTTAGCTCGCGACCACCCAGCTTTCCCATCCCTATAATAAGCAATGGCTGACGATGACCGTCTTCGTCAGTAGGATAACCCCAGGTGCTCGCTAACGATTCATAAAGCCAATCGCGCGCGCCAATAATTAGTGTCTGCGCAAGGTGAGACACATCGAGTAAAGAGTCGGCCAAGGGGATCAAGTGACACAGGTCGCGCCATGCAATGATCAATTGGAATAGATTACGTTGCTGACGCAAATTACGCTCCAATGCCTTCTCATCGTTAGTGCCCAATAATATTTGCTTAAGCTGTGTATCAATGGTCGCGGCTAAGCTAGCAATATGAAGTAAGTTATTATCAAAAATCTGCTCAAGCCATTGCGGATGTAACGTAATTTGTTCAAACACAAAATCACTTAAGCCAAACACCTGTAATAGCAGATCACTTTGAGATTTATCTAACGACGCGCTTATTTGTTGATTCTGTGTTGAAAATTGTTCAAAACGTGAATTAGCGAGTGCTAGAATAGCTTGAGGCATACAAATTTGATTTTCTTTTAGTGTCATAACAACAAATCCAACAATAATTACATTAGAGCATTAGACATATTATGCCAATACTGCTAAAACTACTCATAACCATATCATTATCGAGGTATTTATGGCACATAAGCCCATAAGAATATTTAGTCTACTGCTGATGTTCTTAATCAGTGTTGGCTGTAGTGACCCGCTTGACGACGAAATAGCGTTTTTACAGAGTAAAACGCAAACGGATCTCGCATCACTCGCCGACAAGTTAGACAGCGGACAGATCCGCAATGGACAGATGCTAACCCAATATAGCGATATATTGAGTAAGCAACGACCTGAACTTGCGACATTACTTGACCAATTAGCCCGTGATGGAACACGTGACGGTGCGATGTATGGCTCGCTACGAGAACGGGTCAATGCTGCGGGCGACGCTAGTAATTTCCTGTCCAAAGAAGAGCAAGTCGAGGAGCTACAAAACCTCAAGCAGGCACTCAGTCCCACCCTATTTAATGACGCGTTAAGCGATCCGTTAAACGTGATGGCGGATATGTCAGCGGGAACACTGGCGCGGGTCAACGCGATGAGCCAAAACCAACTAGCCGGTAAAGGCGAAAATTTTGGCGCAGGCTCACAACTAGTGGGCAACCCGAGCTATGGGAATTGGGTCGGAGGCAGCGGTGGTTCATCGTTTTGGCAATGGGTTGGTATGTACGCCATGTTCTCGAGCTTATCCAACTCAATTTCTTATGATCGCTGGGGACGCCATCGCCGTTATAGCTATTATAATGACTATGGCCGCTATCGATATAGCTCGCCTAAGCAACGTCGTACACAGGCAGATGTTTGGAAGAAGACTAAAAAATCGTTTAGCACCTCAAAACGTTACAGCTCGCCTTATAGCACGTCTCGCACGGGCAGTAGCGGTTTATCGCGCCAGAGTAGCCAAGCCAAAACAGCGGCGGGTAGCGGCTTTAACAGCCAGAGTAAATTTAGACAAAATAGCTCCAAATCCAGTTATTCCAAATCCAAGAATAACTCAAGCTTTAGAAACAGCCGCAGTTCCACCTCACGCGGCGTTAGCCGTGGTAAATAACAGGACATTATATTATGGAACAGTTACAACAACTTTTTAGTCATCAACCAAATATCTTCGTCATCTTAGCGATTGATTTGGTGATTGCGGTGATTCTTTTATGTGCAATGCGCTTTATTTCTGGCCTGTGGGCTGGCGTAGATACCACCGATGAATTAGCCGAGAAAGACAACTTTGCCTTTGGCATCTCCTTAGCCGGAAGCTTATTTGCGTTGGCTATTGTGTTGACTGGCGCAATCACCGGCGAGGCAGGAACCAGTTACCTGCAAGAAACTATTGGCATGTCTCTCTATGGCATTGTCGGTTTAGTACTAATCAAGCTTGGCAGGGTTGTCCACGACAAATTTGCCTTAAACGGACTCGACAAGGCTGAGCAAATTCAAGCAGGTAATATCAGTGTTGCAATCATCGACGCCGCCGCGCTAATCGCCACGGCACTGATCATCCGCGCCATTTTACTGTGGGCCAATGATTTAAGCATTGATACCGCGATTGCGATTGTCAGTGGTTTTGTTATTTCTCAAACGCTGTTGATTATGGTCACTCGCCTACGTGAGTCGGCGTATCGCAAAGCGAATCAAGGCGCAAAATTTCAAGACGCCATTGCTGGCGGTCAGATAGCGCTGGCGATTCGCCATGCCGGATTTCTAGTAGCCACAGGCTTTGCACTCACCGCCGCAAGTAACTTTTTAGTCTATTCGCCCACCGCCTATGTAGAGAATATTCTCGGCTGGTTTATCTTTGGTATTATCATGATCGCACTCCTTTATGTATTGGTACCACTGGTTAAAAAGCTGGTGCTATCACGTATCGATTTAACCGCCGAGGTTGATCATCAGCATAATATTGGGGTCGCCGCGCTTGAGTTTGTGATCAGCGTATCAGTCTCATTAATCCTCATGGCCTTGATGTCGTAATAGTAAGAAGCTCTGTGAAAAAATCTGTAAAAAACGAGACGTCCTTCGCCAGCAATGGCCAAGGACGTCTGCTTGATGACATCATTTTAGTCTCCATTATGGCAGTGTTAGCCGGCTGTGGACTGATCTACGAATATCTTTTATCCCACTTTGCCGGTCGCGTAATTGGCGCGGTGGAATCTGCCATCTACACCATGATCGGCATCATGATTGTCTCGATGGGCTTAGGCTCATTTGCGGCGCGAAAAATAAAGTGTGCTTTTAGTGGCTTTGCTTGGTTAGAGCTTACCATCGCGCTAATAGGATCGAGCGCAATACTCTTTATCTCCGGCGCTATTGCATTTGTACAGATGATGCCACAACTGGTGGCACAAACCTTTAATATGCCACCGGATATGTTGCCGCAAGGCGGCGTTTTTAAAACGCTATATACCGCTGTTCATTACAGTCCTTATATCATTGGTGCAATCCTTGGCTTATTTATTGGCATGGAAATTCCGTTAATCGCGCGCATTCGAGAACATATTCACGCCAAGCATCTTGTACATAACACTGGAACGATTTACGGCGCCGATTATATCGGGGCTGGTGTTGGCGCTGCAATTTGGATTGGCTTTATGCTGTCGATAGAAATTAATCTCAGCGCCAGTCTCACCGCCAGTGCAAACTTGCTCGCCGGAATCATTTTCTGGGCGCGTTATCGTGAGTATATCGCTCGCCAATATTTACTGCTGTTTGGTCATGTGATCGTGAGTGTGTTGGTGTTGCTCATTTTCAATTTTGGCGGTCAATGGGCGAAAAAATTTAATGATACACTGTATCTGGACGAAGTGGTGCACCAACAGCAAACACGTTACGCACAAGTGGTATTAACGCAGCGGTCGTTGCCCGATGTCGCGCAACCCGTCGTTAGTTTGTACCTCAATGGACGGCTGCAGTTTAATGGTAACGATGAACTTATTTATCACAAATTTTTAGTCTATCCGGCGATGGCCGGTTCGGCGCGCCATGATAATATCCTGATCATCGGAGGCGGTGATGGCCTCGCGCTGCGAGAAGTCCTGCACTGGCAACCTAAGCAAGTCACACTGATGGATCTTGATAGCGAGCTAGTCAATTTATTTAAGCAACCACTCAAGCACCTACCACCATCATTGGCCGCTAACATACTGCGGCTTAATGAGGATTCGCTAAACGATCCCCGAGTTAAGCTCATTCATGCCGATGCGTTTAATGGCATCGAGCAACTGATGGCACAAAATAAGCATTATGACACCATCATTGTTGATCTTCCCGACCCGTCACATCCAGATTTAAATAAACTTTACAGCAAGACATTCTATCAAAAGATAGCGCTACTGTTGAGCCGAGATGGCCTGATGGTGGTCCAATCAACCTCCCCGTTCCATGCCAAGAATGCCTTTATTAGTATCGCTAATACGGTCGCTGCGGCGGGTTGGGATGGTGTACAACAATATCATCATAATGTGCCAAGTTTTGGACAATGGGGTTGGACGGTAGCCAGTTTAGCGGGTAAACAACCACGAGAGCGTCTAGCCGCGCTACCGATAGAAACGTTTGAAAGCTGGCTAACTAATGGACTCGTCCAAGCAAGTTTCGAATTTTCTAATGACTTTTACGCTAACAAAAACAACATAAATGTTAATGAGCTAGGTAGCTTTACACTCTATCGATATCATCAACAAGCGTGGGAATCCCAACAAGGCGCGAACCAAAGTTGGTATCAAACAGAAAATTAATTTTTACATAATGTCGACACAGTTGGTTGACAATGGCTATTTTACGTTCTACATTTACCACTCAAGACATAATATGTCACAAAGGAGAAATATGAATATTCATCAGATTGCAAATCACCTTAATGAACTTGGTGATAAAAGTGACACAGGATTTGATTTCGACAGCTTGCCAATTGCCGGTGAGGTCGATGTATTACAAGTGACCATCGTTGGTCGTGAAGAGATCCCGATCTTTGTTTCCGTTACCGACGATCAGATCCTATGTATCGCGTATTTATGGGGCGAGGATGAAGTGAAGAGCGATTTACGTAGCGAGATGTTAGAGGCGATGTTGGAAATGAATATTCCGATGCCATTGTCTTCTTTCTCAAAGATTGACAATAAATACGTTATTTTTGGCGCTTTGTCAGTCGCTTCATCGTTGCATGATGTAGAACATGAGTTATCAGTACTAAGCGACAATTCGCTTGAAGTTATTAACGAGATGGCCGATTACCTAGTCTAAATCGCCAGGGGAGAACAACTATGAGTATTTTTAAGAAGATTATTACCGCTATCCGTGGCGGCGCAAGTGAAGCCGGTGAAGCCATCGTTGATGCTAATGCGACCCGAATTTTTGCCCAAGAGATCCGTGATGCTGAAAATCACCTGACTCAGGCTAAACGTGATTTAACCAATATCATGGCTAAGCAAATGCAAGCGCAACGTGAATTGGATCGCGTTACTCGTAGCATTACCGAACATGAAGGTTATGCCACCTCGGCGCTGAATCAAGGCAATGAAACATTAGCCTTGGAAGTTGCCGAAAAAATTGCCACGCTCGAGCAAGAGCATAGTGAGCAACAGGACGCCTTTGACCGTTATCAGGGCAATGCAACACGCCTTAAAGAACTGGTTAAAAATACCGAGCGTCAGCTAGCGGATCACCAACGCCAGTTAAGCATGGTTAAGACCACAGAAAGCGTGCAGAAAGCAACGGCGGCGATCACCGATAACTTTAATAACAGTAATTCGAAATTACTTAATGCCAAACAATCATTAGAGCGCATCAAGGCTAAGCAGCAAAATTTTGATGACCGCCTCAAGGCTTCTGAGCAACTAGCAGATGAAAATAGTGACCAATCATTAAAGAATAAGCTGGCTCAAGCAGGGATAGGCGCGAGCCAAACGAGTGCTTCTTCGGTACTCGATCGCCTTAAAGCGAAACAAGGCTAATGGGCTTTCTTAAAAGCCTGTTTTCAAAACAGGCTAAAAAAGAAGCGAGACCCGCGCTTAATCACCCGTCGCTATTAATGGCGGGCGATATCATCAAGCTCGATGACAGCTTCGCGCTGCCAGCACAATTACGTGGCCAGTCATTGGAAGTAAAGCAAGTTAATACCTATGAATATGAACAAGGCAACGAGTTTGAATGGGTACTGCAAGGCAATGACAACGTGCTCCTGTTTATGAACATCGATGACGACGATACACAATCGTTGGTGTTTTCCCGCAAGATCAACCGCGAAACCGTCGGTGAATTGTTCGACCTTGGTCAGTTTTCGCAGTTGTTTGATGAACCGGGTAATGCGTTGATCGAGACCAAAAATCAGCTCGCTGATTTGTCACAATGGCTGGGCGAGCAATATCGTCAATGTGAATTTGCCCGCATGGGTTATTTTCACCAACAAGACTTTCGGCAACGTAATATAGAACAAGAAACGGGCGATTCATTCGAACGTTATGGCGCGATCAGTGATGACGAACGCTATGGTCTTGAGGCTGAAGTGTATCAAGACGGTGAAACTGATGTCCTCGTTTCGCTTTATCGACCACTAAGTGATATTAGAGAGTATTGGCCGCGTTCATAACGATGAACATGTAATAATCGAGAGTTTTGGTCAGCCCAATAGCGCTGTTTGTTGCATGACACAGTTGTTATGGCATACTATGCGCCAGTTCTAGCTAAATAGCGCTAGGCGCCGTATCGAGCCCTAATGATATAACCACACGCGAGAATTATGAGCGATCAAAAAAAAAGTCCTGCCTTACCCAAGAAATGGCAAGGTGCCAATAAGGCAATCAAGGCAACACAAGTAGCCTTTGACATGGATGAGAAAATCCAGTATCAAATCCGTAGACAGGCACTCGAAGATGGCGTCAGCCCATCCGATCAAATCAGAAACATTCTTGGGCTACCATGCTCCCGCCGGCCTAAACGCCCTCGCCTCACTGTCTCATTAAGTCTAGATGACTATGAGTTACTGGCGATAAAATATGGCATTGCGTCGGATAAACAACTAGAGATAAAAAAAATCGTGGTACAAGAGCTGACTCAATTTGCCCAAGACAGTGAAGAGGATTAACAATGGATTTTTTGTACCACCAAGACAAGTATGGCGTTAATAACTATAAGACTCGTTACCTAACCCTTCTTGTCATGGCCGTTATCTACTTTATTATCGCTATTGCAGCATGTGCACTGCAGTATTTTGAAGCCGCCAACCCACAAGCTAATATTACGTCCTACGGTCAGGCGTTTTGGGTGTTGATTATGGCCAGTTCTACCATTGGCTTCGGTGATTTCTATCCTACCACGGCGGGCGGATATGCTGTGGTGACGGCGATGTTTTATATCGGTGTCGGCATGATGGGCTATATCGGTGCCCTAATCGCCTCAAAAATTATGGGATTTTCCGATACCAACGTCAAGAACCGTGAATTGCGTAAGCAAAATGCCGAAATTCTGACGCAAGTAAAACTGTTAACAGCTCAAATAGAGAAATTAAACCGCTAGTGCATCGACTCGCGCACTGAAATTATTGCGCGAGTTATCTAATCCCTAATCCCAATATGGCATCATCTTAAGCGCCGCTTTACGCGATTGCTCCATCGCATGGATCAACGAACTTTCCTTGTTGATCAGCCAGCGCTTGATGCAACCATCATCATCTTCAAGCAAGTCATCACGTAATAGCTGCTTAATCGGTTCAAATTGCAGTAACTCATCGATACCGACACCAATATCAAGCCACGGTGCTCTAAATCGCTCGCGAGCCTGCGCCTCAAATAGCTCCCCGACACAAAACCCGACCTGCAAGTTCTGTTGTAAATTAAAGCGTTGTGCTAAATAGTCTTGATAACCTAGGTGACTATCATAAGGCAGTGTCTTATGAACTAACTCCCAATCCTGCGCTAAGAAACGACGTGCGTGAACCTTAACTTGAGTTTGCTGAAATTTATCAAGCGATTGGGGGCCCTGTTGTTGCCATGGCTTGAAATAGAGCCATTTGATCAATGAAGCGACTAATAAGGTATGTTGTTCGCTATTAAATAGAATTTTGAGATGCTCGACGGTTGGCAGACTATCCTTTTGCAAATTAAGTAAGTGTAATATTTTCTTATGCTGCTCTAACTTTTTAAAACGCTGCCCTTTGTTATCCACTAATTTATCAATACGCAGGCTCTCATCGATAAAGGATAACGTCTCCATTAGCCAGAAAATAGATTTTGTTAACACTTTTAACTCATCACTCTCAAAATAGTCCCGATATACCTCATTGGCCTTAATAATCAATTGTAATGCACTACGCACCTGTTTTAGTGCTCGAAAGTCATGCTCAAGCATAAAGACTTCGATATGATGCTGCCAATGACTCAGCGCATGGTTTAACGTCTTAATGTACGCATCTTCAAGTGAGTCTGTTTCTTTTAACGTGACAGCGACCAACTCTTTAACTTTTAGTTGCGCCCCCTGCGCTAATCGATAGCCACGTGCCGCTTTACTATCATTGCCAAAACGCAGTGGCGAGGATTTAGCCAAACTCTCTGCTAAATCAAAGATCACTTCGGGCTTACCTTTAATTAATTCGAGCTCTACTTCACAAATTTCAACACTTCGCCCATTACTATGAATACTCCCTTGGTCAAATACCATTTCGACCACGCTTCCCTCAGGGTAAATCATCATGAAGCCTTTACGTGAAAAGTCTGTTGCAAACAAAGGCTTAATTTGATCTTGCAGTGCTTCGACATTACAATGTTGCGGCCAAATTTGCTGTGGGAACCGGTTCAATTGTGGCGTTTTTGACTCGATATCAATATTATATTCTGGACGCTGATGCAGCCCGCCAATCACTTCGCCTGCTGTCTTAATTGTTTGCTCAATATGCTGATCATTCACTCTAATACGCAAGCCCATGTCCCATTCGCGCAGTGTATTATCCGCCGTATCAAAATATATATTTTCTAAGTCAAAAGACTGAGAAACAAGTTTAACCTCCTGTTTTTTAGATATTATATTTAAAATATCTTCGATGTCCCCAGAGGCTATTAACTTTATTTCTATTTCATTTTCCATGTTTTATCCGATTTTTATTTTTGTCATAAAAGAGTCATAAAACTCCAGTAGAATCGCCTTTATTAGCTTATAATAACTGAATGACAGATTAATATTTCGCTAGTTTATCTCGAATTAAACGAGATTTTAAGTCATTATGATCAACTGTAATGTTTTAATGTGCTAAAAGTTAAGTTACTATGCGCCCGATTTTTCAATTGTTGCTACAAGCAAACATAAACAAAAGGTCAAAATATGTCGATGCATTCGATACTTGGTGTTTTTGCTAAATCACCAATCAAACCGCTACAAGAGCATATTACGAAAGTACATCAATGTGCTGAGCATTTAGTTCCTTTTTTCAAGGCTGTCTATGCTAAAGATTGGAAAAAGGCTGCTAATATTAGAGCCGAGTTGGCTAAACTAGAGCGTGGAGCCGATAAATTAAAGCGTGAAGTTCGCACAAATTTACCTAAGGGTTTGTTTATGCCGATCGATCGTACCGATCTCCTCAGCTTGATAACCCAACAAGATAAAATTGCTAATACCGCCAAAGACATCTCTGGTCGAGTATTAGGTCGTCAACTAGACATTCCCTCCCCCATTCAAAAAGAATTCATGGAATACTTGATCCGCTGTATCGATACCGCAGGGTTCGCAGTAAAAGCCATTGATGAACTGGACGAATTGCTAGAAACAGGATTTCAAGGAAAAGAATTACAGATAATCGATAAGCTACTGACCGAATTAGATACGGTAGAAGACACAACAGACACGATGCAAATTTCATTGCGTCATTCTTTGCATGGAATTGAGCAAGATTTAAACCCAGTGGACGTGGTTTTTTTATACAACATTATCGAGTGGGTTGGCGACTTAGCTGATTTCGCAGAACGTGTTGGTGATAGATTAGAGCTAATGCTAGCTCGTTCATAATTGTTATAAAGGTTTTTCCCAATGGATATCATTGTAAACTATAGCTTTGAGCTAATTTTATTGGCCGGACTGTTCGGCTTTTTCATGGCTTGGGGTATTGGCGCAAACGATGTAGCAAATGCTATGGGTACGTCAGTTGGCTCGAAAGCGCTAACCATCAAACAAGCGATTATTATCGCGATGATCTTTGAATTCGCCGGTGCTTACTTGGCCGGTGGCGAGGTCACATCGACCATTCGTAAAGGGATCATTGATTCTGCTTACTTCGTCGATGTCCCCCATTTACTTGTATTTGGTATGATTTCAGCACTACTTGCTGCGGGTATTTGGCTACTAGTCGCTTCATATCTAGGCTGGCCGGTATCAACCACCCATTCAATTGTTGGTGCTATCGTAGGTTTCGCCGCGGTCGGTGTTGGCGCTGATGCCGTAACTTGGAGCAAGGTCGCTGGTATTGTCGGGAGTTGGATAGTCACCCCACTCATATCCGGTATATTTGCTTATATGATCTTTATGAGTGCTCAGAAGCTTATTTTCAACACACCAGACCCTTTAGCTAGTGCAAAGCGTTATGTACCTGTCTATATGGCTCTATCTGGCTTTGTATTGTCTCTCGTGACCATCAAGAAGGGTCTTAAGCACATTGGTATTCACTTCTCTACTGGAGAAGCGTTTATCATTGCCGGTGGCGTAGCATTACTCGTCGCATTATTAGGTATTATCGCGATACGTCGCCTTAAGATTGACCCTGCTGCTGATAAGCGTATGCATTATGCGAGCGTTGAGAAAGTCTTTGCGATTCTGATGATTGTAACCGCTTGTTGTATGGCCTTTGCTCATGGTTCAAATGACGTTGCCAATGCTATCGGTCCATTAGCCGCAGTCGTATCGATTGTTAACAACGGTGGCGAAATAACTAAACAAGCAACGCTAGTTTGGTGGATTCTTCCACTTGGTGGTGTCGGTATCGTCGCAGGTTTAGCTATTTTTGGTCGCCGCGTGATGGCAACCATTGGCCAAGGGATCACTCACCTGACGCCTAGTCGTGGCTTCGCTGCTGAACTCGCTGCAGCAACAACTGTTGTACTAGCTTCTTCGACGGGTTTACCGATCTCTACTACACAGACCCTCGTTGGTGCAGTGCTCGGTGTGGGTATGGCGCGTGGAATCGCCGCATTAAACCTTGGGGTAATACGTAATATAGTTATCTCATGGGTAGTGACATTACCTGCAGGCGCCCTCCTGTCGATCTGTATCTTCTTTATGCTTAAAGGGATCTTCTCACCGGTATAGGTGAAACCTTCCTGACGTAAAAAGCCTCGGTTTACCCGGGGCTTTTTTGTACCAATCCCTTTTTCAACATAGTGTCTTTTGGTATTCGAACGGCATTGGTACAAGCCTCCACCAGAAAATTAATTACTCGTTTAAAATCAATTACAAGCCCATAAACCAACGAAAATAGTACTAACAATCAATCACTTGAAGTTTTTACGTTTTATTCTATTTGAAAATTAGTGAGTTAGCTAAAGATGATAAAACAAGTCTTATTTTTGACCAATTTTTATTTGACTCAAATATTATATTGCCATAATATCCAATCCTACAAATCAAGGCGTCGTGCTAATACATCAAATATATATATTGGCACGACGCTTAGCTCACACTGTTTCATACCAATCCATGGCACAGTGAATAGCAGTATTTGATAACGGCAAAACTTTCGAAAGAAAGTGACGCAAAGTCACCGGTCTACGGGAATATTCCTACGATAGCGGGACTGCCAATTACTGATGATTAGCGCAATGATACCTGCGACAATTGCAAATCGGCACTCTTGTACATTAGGTTTTCTGTAGACTTCACTCACAGTGGAGTCACAAAATGAAGTACTTAAACACACAAATTCTGAATCACCATATTAAATCAACGCTTATATTAGGCATTTTCGCTGCGCCTTTATGTGTAACCACTCAAGCTCAGGCGTCTGTTAACGAAAAACAGCCACAATGGGCCAAAGGTCGTATTCTCGTTGCGCCTGTTGCTGGACTGCCTGCAACGCGATTTAAACAGCTATTGAATAAGCATGGTGCAAAGAGTAATGGCCGCCTACATGCGACCTCCAATACAGAGAAACTCCGTACCCATATCATTAACGTACCGCCTCATGCTGAACGCGCGATCGTGAGAGCATTGAGAAACAATCCAAATATTGAATTTGCAGAATTAGATACGTTGATTTCGCCATCTGATATAGATGCTAACGACACGTACTACGCTAGTGCGTGGCATCTCGATACACTTAACTTACCGACAGCGTGGCACGAGTCAAAGGGCGATAACGTCGTGGTTGCCGTGATCGATGCCGGTGTGAACAGCGCGCATCAAGATCTAAACACCAATACAGTTGCCGGTTGGAATGTTATTAACAATAATAATGACACGAGTGATGTTTCGGGCCATGGAACGAAAGTAGCTGGCGTTATTGCCGCTAAAAGTGATAATGGGATAGGCGTGACATCGATTGCCTGGAATTCGTCAATCATGCCAATCAGAGTAACAAATAATACCAACGGTACCGCGTACACTAGCGATATGGCAAAAGGAGTTATTTGGGCAGTCGAACATGGCGCCTCAATTGCCAATATTAGTTTCGCAGTGACGACAAGTGCAACCCTGACCAACGCCGCAAATTATATGCGTGCCAATGGAGGTCTTGTGGTGGTATCTTCTGGAAATAATGGCTCGCAATTGACCTGTGACGACAACCCAAGCATGATAACGGTCGGTGGCACCGATCAAAGTGATAATAAGGCAAGCTGGTCAAATTACGGAGCCTGTATAGACGTTGTCGCTCCTGGTGCTGGTATTTGGACTACCCATAAAAGTGGCAGTTATGCTAGTGTCAGTGGGACATCATTTGCTGCACCTGCCACCGCGGCAGTATTAGCATTAATCAAATCGGCCAACCCAAATCTGAGTCCAGATGAATTGGAATCAATTTTAGAACGTAGCGCTGATAAAAGCAACAATGGTGGTAGTTATAGCACTAGCCTTGGCCATGGGCGAATCGACGCCGCCGCCGCAGTTGCAATGGCAATCCAAGCACCAAACATTGACCAGCAAGCCCCGACCGTGTCCATCAACTCGATAGAGCAAGCTAGCGATAAGAACGTGTTTAATATCTCGATCAATGCACAAGATAACAACGCTGTGTCTCACGTAGAACTGTATGCCGATGGAGAACTCATTGGTACAGACCTATCAGCGCCTTACCAATTCAATTATGATGGTAGTGACAATGTTGATGCCCAGGTCCAACTCTGGGCCGTCGCCTATGATGCGTCAAACAATCAGGGACAATCGGAGAAAAGAAGCGTAGAGCTGAGTCAAGAACCTGTTACTGACGACACTACGCCCCCAACACTTGATATATTTAATCCAACTGACGGCAGTACATTAAGTGGTACGGTCACAATTTCCGCCAACGCAGCAGACGACCGCCAGCTGGCATCTATCTCGCTGACCATTGATGGACAATTAAAAACACACATAGCAGATAATTCTCTTAGCTATGGCTGGAATACGCGTAAGGTGTCTCTAGGTGCGCATACTATTGTCATTAGTGCGACCGACAGTGCGGGAAATAAAACAACTCAAACACGTACTATTACGTTGGTTGCAAAGAAGAAGGGTCGTAAAGGAAGGTAATTGAAGCGTTACAAACCAGCACACTAAGGTGCTGGTTGTACTATGGTGAAACACGATACGCTAGTAAAAATGAACGATGTGACTGCCGCTCACTGAATGAAACGGCATACGCTAGTAACGTTACGGATAACAACCTAGGTCACATCATTAATGCGAATCGTATTAGGTTTACCCCCTACTCTTCCGAAGTCCAAGCCCACCTACTCCCATAGCAAATAGCAATAGAATCGTAGGTTCTGGAATTTCATTAGGCTCAATTACGCCACAATCGATACTGCCTGGAGCACAAACAGCGGGATCGCTGTCATAAAAACTTAAATGAGATAAGTTTTTTCCACCTGCCGTTGCCCACGTACCGCTGTCTACAATTAATGCTTCATTTAAACAACTCAAGCTAAAATTACTTCCCGCGACACAGGTCGTTGCGCTGTCATCTATCGTCCAGAACAATTCGAAGCCTTGACCGTTCTTTGCTGCCCAATAACGAATACCTGGATCGGTACTTCCAGGATTGTAAGACCACGTCCCCGCAGTTCCGGTTAAGTCACCAGACCACTCAGAGCCATCGATCGTACTGGCAAAGGGAGCTCCCGATATTTCCCAGCCAGAGCCATCGGTATTAAATTTAGAAATCAACGGTGAGATCTGAATTTGCGTGCCGCCATCATCTATCCATATACTGCAGTTATCGATTCCAGAACCGAAATAGCCACTACAATCATTCCCATCGGTGGCAAACGAATGACTGATCACAATTTCACCAGCACTGACCTGCCCTGTCACGGCTAGAAAACATAGCAACAATACCTTTTGCATCTTTAACAACTTCATTTTCGCATCCTTTTGATTATTTATGCCTGAGTTGCCTTGCATGAATTAGACCAGATTAAAAACTTTCCATAATTTCAATAGATTAATCACATAACGATAGGATAACGCCTAGCGATAGACCTTATGTGTAAAACATTTGAACTATTAAAGGTGAGAGCCCCGATAGAAACTTCCAACAAACAGGGATATAACCCCAAACATCAATCAAATAGCTTAGTTACTATGATTTGTAAATTAGATAGACAGTCGAAATTTTTCTGGTAAAAAAAGCAGGGAATACATAGTGTTGAGCAATACACCAGTTTGTTACTATCAAACGAATATTTCCATCAGGCAAAAGGTTGGCCGAAGAAAGTTTGCATATTGCAATGATACCAATCTAACAAATCTTTTGCCCACTTTCTGCTCGTTAAAATTAATTAGATTGGTACTATACCCGTGCTACTTGAAAATACAGGTTATCGATCTTGGGTAGGATGCTAGTACAAGGCATGACTTGTAATGAATGGTTATTCCCGGCAATATGCTCCTGTCATTGCCCTAATGCCTCACATCACGGCTACGCGAACTTCCTTGTATCGCAGATACATGGTTTCGCTGCGGCTCTGAGAACCTGATGATGAATCATAACGCCGTAATAGCTCTTTACCCACTTACGTTGGGTAAAGAGGCCCGCAGGGCAAGGCGATAAGCGACCAACCGGCAACTGTGCCTCGGCAATAAGCTCCTGCGTTGCCCTAATTACGCTCATCCATGAGCTAATGCGTTGCTCTAGCTCCCGCATCCATGCCGTCGTGCGTCGTGCGTCGTGCGTCGTTACAATATATTGATTTAGAATGACTAAACGACACATATTATGCCTAGCATTTGGCACATTTCTCGACTTGCTGAAATTACGCATTTCCAGGTAGCACGGGTATATAGATAATTATGGGCGTAGCGCTTTTTCACCACGAGCGATACCGATCACACCCGAACGAACTACTTCAACAATTTCAGCCGCTTGCTCGAGTTGCTTAACGAAGGCGTCGAGTTTACCGCCATCACCAAAGATACGCACCGTGTAAATACGCGGCGTAGCATCGATTATCTTTCCATTAAAGATATCGACTAGGCGACAGACTTCATCACGTTTAGAACCAATACACGCGATCTTTACCAATGACATCTCTTGCTCGATATAATCAGTGGCTGTCAACTCGGAGACCTTAAGCACATCAATCAGCTTATTGAGTTGCTTCATGATCTGCTCAATAACTCGCGGCTCACCTTGAGTCACTAGTGTCATTCGTGACAACGAGGGATCTTGGGTTACCGATACGGTGAGCGATTCGATGTTGTAACCACGTTGGGAAAATAGCCCCACAATACGCGATGTTGCACCGGCTTCATTTTCAATAAGTAAAGAAATAACTGTTTGAGCCATTAGGTACGCTCCGTTTTACTTAAGTACATTTCGTTCATGCCACCAAACTTAACAAACATCGGGTAGACATGTTCAGCCTCATCGACCGCAATATCCATCACGACTAAACGATCTTTGAGTGCAAAACAGCGTTCCAGCGCGCCTTCTAGCTCATCTGGTTTATCGACACGAATACCAACATGACCATAAGCCTCAGCCAATTTAACAAAATCCGGCACACTGTCCCAATAAGAATGAGAGTGACGACCTTTGTAGACCATATCTTGCCATTGCTTAACCATTCCCAGCGAATGATTATTAAGAATAATAACCTTGACCGGTAAATCGTATTGCAAACACGTCGAAAGTTCCTGAATATTCATCTGGATACTACCGTCACCGGTGATACAGATAACCGTCTCATCAGGAAACTCCATCTGCACACCCATCGAGGCTGGTAAGCCAAAGCCCATCGTGCCAAGACCACCGGAATTAATCCAACGACGAGGCTTATCAAATGGATAATACAATGCGGCAAACATTTGATGCTGGCCGACATCGGAACAGACATAAGCATCACCGTTGGTGGCTTTGTACATCGCCTCTACCACTTGTTGTGGTTTAAGTGACTTATCGTTAGTTTCATAGCTTAGGCATTTCACACTGCGCCATTGCTCGATCTCCTCCCACCAACTAGCCAATGCTTCTTTCTCGATAGCTAACTCGTCTTCCTTGATCATCAAAAGGATGTCCGTTAGCACATTATGGGCATAACCAACGATTGGAATATCGGCCTTTACCGTCTTAGAGATAGATGTCGGATCGATGTCGATATGAATAATCGTTGCGTTAGGGCAATACTTCTCAAGATTATTGGTGGTACGATCGTCAAAACGCACACCAATGGCGAAGATCACATCGCTGTGATGCATCGATTTATTCGCTTCCATCGTGCCATGCATACCTAGCATACCGACAAACTGCGGATCGGTTGCCGGATAAACGCCAAGTCCCATTAGCGTATTGGTCACTGGACAACCGACTAAATGAGCAAACTCTTTGAGCAATTCGGGCGTGTTATGGGAATTAGCACCGCCACCAGCATAGATAATCGGACGCTTAGACGCCATTAACACCTTTACTGCCTTGCGTATTTGGCGTTTATGACCATGTTCAGTTGGGTTATACGAGCGCATGCTCACCGACTCAGGATACTGATAAGCAAAGCTCAATGCTGGATTGACGATATCTTTTGGTAAATCAACCACCACAGGCCCAGGTCGCCCTGTCGATGCGATATGATATGCCTTTTTAATCGTCATCGGAATATCTTCAGCACGCTTACATAAGAAGCTGTGCTTAACTATTGGACGCGAAACACCGACCATATCGGTTTCTTGGAACGCATCTTCACCGATCAGGGTCGTTGGGACTTGGCCCGATAACACGACCATTGGGATCGAATCCATGTAAGCTGTGGCGATGCCAGTGATACAGTTTGTTGCACCGGGGCCAGAGGTCACTAAGACCGTACCGACCTCGCCAGTGGCACGAGAATAACCATCGGCCATATGTACAGCGGCCTGTTCGTGGCGAACTAAAACATGCTCTATGGCGTCTTGCTTAAAAAGCGCGTCATACAAATCCAAAACGCTACCGCCGGGATAACCGTAAATACGGGTAACGCCCTGATCTTGCAAGGAGCGGATAACCATTTCGGCTCCTGATATCATCTCCATGGTGTACTCCAAAATACATAAAATTAAAATTAGGTTGGTGATAAGTGGTATTTCGATGCTAAGCAACATTTAACACTTATGAAACACCTCAACGCTGATATTACCTATTATAAATGCGCTCTAGCAAGGGTTTTGTGGCACAATTGTAAATTATTTTTTATACCTTATAGCAAATATCCACTTTAGTCGTAACCAGTGTTAAAAAATCGTCACTATGATTTTTGACTATAGCTACTAGTCTTGTCGTTTCCCGTACTTTTTGTGACCTCACAAAACCAATTTAACCGATTGATTTGTAATGATTACATCTGATACGATACGCCCCAAACAGTAGAAGAGATCATATTTACATCGAAAAAAGCTTACCAGCACGTAAGCTTTTAAATTAACATTACTTGTCGCTATTTTTTTCAGAAATATCGAGTATAAAAATGCTAAAATACGCCTTAGAATGCCAAAATAGAGTTAACCTAATGGAAACTGAGATTCTTAACCTTGCAAAGCAACTTGTGCGTCAAGGTAAAAAACCAACGGTCGCGTTAATCAGAGCCAAATTAAGCCGACGCGTAGCGATGCCGTTAATCATTCAAACACTACAACGTTTCGATAGTTTAAGCGCCGTAGAGGATCAAGAGCCTGAACACGCCGAGCAAATGGGTCTCGCAGTACCCGAAAACAATGAGCAGGACATACTTACACAACTAAGTCACCTGCGCGATGAAATATCGACGCTCAAACAACAGGTCGCCGATCTGACTCGTCAACAGGCGACGCTTGGAAAAAGTGGGAAAGAACAGTAATGATATTAGCTAAACTAACCTTCGAGTGTTTCGAAGATACCACCATGACTCGTGTCGAGTTAGCGATCAACAGCTTGATCACCGAATTAAAATACAACGGCCAGATCATCGGCCAAGAGTTTCCTACATTACTTAAAGACGGCTACTTCGTTACGCAAGTACTGTGCCCTGAGCAAGAGTCTTTAGCACACAGTAATCACAATGAAGCGGTAAAAAATGCCATAGAGCGTCTGAGTGAAGCCGGAGTGCTACAACCTAAAATAAGTATATTAGGCCAAGAGTTGCACTCTGATTCAACAGACCCTGAGCACCTGCCGAACTGGCAAATACTCTACACCAGCTATGTGCAGACCTGTTCCCCTATTCGTTGTGGCGATCATTTTGCGCCAGTACCACTCTACCGTCTACCACCGTTGGCTAACGGCTGCTACAAACAGTTGATAAACTGGCAGCAAGACTGGCAGGCTTGCGATCAACTGCAAATGAATGGTCGCACTAATGAATTTGAAGCCTTGGCCCAAATAGGCTCTATCGAAAGCTCACTAGGCCAACAATCGCGTGATTTATGCCAACGAATCGAGCAACAATCGGCGATACCGACCTATTATTATCTGTATCGAGTCGGTGGCCAAAGTCTCAGCAAAGAACAACAACGCCGTTGCCCAAGTTGCGATGGCGATTGGAGGTTGCCCGAACCGCTACATCAAGTGTTTGATTTTAAATGTGATGATTGTCGTTTGGTGTCCAACCTTTCGTGGGATTATAACTAGGGTCTGTTGATCTTTTGCGCTTTATTTTTGTTCAATTAGAGGTGTTCTGAGCAAGGCATGAGGATTGTGGCCTGGTTATTCCCGGCTTTGTCTCCTGAGTCGCTCTAATTCCTGCATCCATGCGGTCACAAGAGTAAAGACGATAAACGCAGCGCAGGGCGCCTCTAGTTGAACCCTTAGGGCAGCGTTTGTTTGTGATTTCTACGGCGTTATCGTCTATTCGTGTAGCCAGCTACACCACATAGACTCTGCCTTGTACA